>OGOW01000008.1_pt1 | contig 257048 bp, 235 predicted proteins | sample 1552781 | NCBI WGS metagenome assembly OGOW01 (sample SAMEA2580145, study PRJEB22360) | human gut metagenome | biome: human gut; feature: human-associated habitat; material: faeces | place: Denmark | collected 2008/2010
AGCCGAATGTAGCGGGAGCGTGCCTTCGTGTAATGTTTCATTTGCATATACATTTGTAAAAATTTAAGTGTTTCGCAATTACCTATACCTGATGATGGAAATATTATACCACAGTTTGTATATTTTTTCCATATATTTTTGTCCTTTTTTGTATAAAAAGTTGAAAAATTATATCGAAACCATATTTTCTTCTTTCGGCTGTCCATTTTCAAAATCAACCGCATTTTGCAAAGTAATTTTGCTGATAGATGAAAGCGCCTCTTCCGTCAGGAAGCCCTGATGGGAAGTTACGATTACATTTGGAAAGGATAAAAGCCTTGCCACTACGGAATGTTCCAGAATATCATCTTCCCGGTTTTCAAAAACATTTCCTGTCTCTTCTTCGTATACATCCAGCCCGACACCAAAGAACTTCTTTGCACGGATTCCCTGGATCAAATCCTCTGTATTTACCAGTCCGCCTCTTGATGTATTTACAAATACCACATTATCTTTCATCTTCTGGATCGTTTCTGCATTAATCATGTGGTAATTTTCTTTCATAAGCGGGCAGTGCAGTGAGAGCAGATCACTTTCTGCAAGCACCTCATCAAATGTTTTGTATTCGATAAAATCAAGTGCTGTATTCGGATATTTATCATAGGCAATTACTTTCATTCCCATTCCATTACAAATTCTTGCCATGGCTGCACCAATTTTCCCGGTTCCTACAATTCCTGCTGTTTTTCCGTAGAAATTCACTCCGGTCAGACCCGTCAGGCTGAAATTATTTTCACGGACTTTGATATAACTCTTATGCAGATGCCTGTTTACTGCCAGTGCCAGTCCCATTGCAAATTCCGCTACCGCTTCCGGGGAATATCCCGGTACGCGGAAAACAGTAATTCCATATTCTTTTGCTGCTTTTAAATCTACATTGTTATACCCTGCACAACGCAGAAGAACAAAACGTATGTTCTGTGTTGCAAGTTCCTTCAGCACTTCTTCCCCAAGATTCGAACTTACAAATCCGCAGATTCCATCATAGCCGCCTGCCAGTTTCGCAGTTCTTACATTCAGATCCGTTTCAAGATAATCCAGTTCGATCTGTGGATAATTTGCTTTTTCTCCGTTGAAAGATTCTATATCATATCTTTTTGCATCGTAAAATAATATTCTCATATTGAACCTCCTGATTTTTATCTAAACTTTTTTTCTGCTGTTACTCCATTCCTTCAATTCTTTTGCAATCAGACTCCTGTTGTCTCTTTTCTTCTGTCTAAGCCGGAACATTTACCTCATCTGATTCCATATATACTTCATGCCAAATCAAGAATACATATACCGTCCATATTTTTCGGCTGTTATCTGCCTTTCCATTCCTGTGATCCTCCATCAGCTTTTTCAATGCTACAGTATCAAAGTACTTCTTTGCAGTTTCACCAGTCAGTTTTTCCATTACTTTATTATAATATTTATCTTCCTTCAGCCAGACACGAATCGGCACCGGAAATCCCAGTTTTTTCTTATTTGCAGTTGCTTCCGGAATATGCCTTTTTGCCGCAATCCGGAATGCTCTCTTTGTTGCCTCCTTATTGCATCTGTAGTCAATCGGCAGTTTCTTTGTATAATTAAATACATTGATATCCAGAAATGGCACTCTTGACTCCAACGAATGTGCCATACTCATTTTATCCGCTTTTAAAAGGATATCACCCTGAAGCCAGAAATTAATATCGATATATTGCATTTTTGCAATATCGTTTAATCCTTCCACCTTCTTATAATATGGGGCAACAATCTGCTGCGGTGTTACATGGGTCAGTTTTGTCTTTAACAGTTTTTCCCTGTCTTCTACGGAAAACATATTTGCATTTCCGATAAAACGTTCCTCCACCGTCTTGCTTCCTCTGATAATGAAATCTCTTCCCTTAAAATCCGGAAGTTTCTTAAACAGTGCGGCAAGCGGCTTCTTGATAAACTTCGGAACATAGCGGAATCCCCTCAGTGAAATCGGTTCATGGTAAATATTGTATCCGCCGAAGAATTCGTCCGCACCTTCGCCCGACAGAACTACCTTTAACTGTTCTGCTGCCAGCTGATCTACGAAATACAATGCAATACATGCCGGATCGGCAAGCGGTTCATCCATATAATACATTACTTTTGCAATCGCATCAAAATAATCTTCACTGGAAATATTTTTGCTGTAATTTTCTTTATCCTTCAGCTCCTTTGTAAGGCTTTCCGCATACCGTATTTCATTATACTTACTGTTCTTATCAAGGAATCCCACCGTAAAAGTCTTTTTCCCTGGAAATTCCGATACGACATAACTCGAATCCACACCGCTTGACAGCAGGGAACCGACTTCTACATCACTGATCATATGTGCCTGTGTTGTTTCATGAACAATTTTTTCAATATCAGACACCGCCTGTTCCAGGGAAATACTGTTTTCGGAAGCCGGTTCCATCATCGGATCAAAATATCTCTTCACATCCATTTTTCCATTCTGATAAATAAAATAATGTCCTGCCGGAAGTCTGTAAATTCCTTTGAAAAAGGTTTCCGGAAGTACAGAATACTGAAAGCTCATATACTGTTCGAGTGCCGCTTCATTGAGTTCCTTCTTCATATCCGGATATTCCAGAATACTCTTGATTTCCGAACTGAATACCAGATTCCCATCCTGTGCCGTTCCATAATAGAATGGTTTAATTCCGAAGAAATCCCTTGCACCGAATAACAAATCCTTATTGGAATCATAGATAACAAAGGCAAACATTCCTCTCAGCCGGTACAACAAATCCGTACCGTATTCCTCGTATCCGTGAATCAGACATTCCGTATCCGAATTATTTTCAAATACATGTCCTTTTTCTATCAGTTCCTTTCTTAATTCCAGATGATTGTAAATCTCGCCGTTAAATGTGATTACAATCTTTCCGTCCTCATTGTACATTGGCTGCGAACCGTTATTCAAATCGATGATACTTAATCTACGGAATCCCAAAGCTGCTTTTTCACTTAAAAATACACCTTCCTGATCCGGTCCACGGTGTGCTATCTTCGCTGTCATTCTCTTAAGTACATCTTCCTTCTTGCAGTTATTTCCTGCAAATCCGCTAAATCCACACATAGTTTATCTCCAATTCCTTTTTACTGTCATTTTTATAATGCTATTTCTTTTCTGGCTTCTTCCACAAGTTCTCTGTCATCCATATGGTATTTCACACCTTTTATGATTTGATAATCTTCATGTCCTTTTCCAGCAATCACGACAATATCGCCTTTTCCGGCATGGGAAAGTGCATATCTGACAGCTTCTTTTCTGTCCGGAATGGTTACATATGCACCATCGGCTTTCCGGATTCCAGTCAGAATATCCTCTATGATTGCCATTGGCTCTTCATCACGCGGATTATCCGATGTGATTACGGACAAATCAGACAATCTGGAAGATACCTCTCCCATCTCAAATCTTCTGTTTCTGTCCCTGTTTCCGCCACAGCCAAATACGGTTATAATCCGTTCCGGCTGATATTCTTTTAAAGAATTTAACAGACTTTCCAGACTCATGGCATTGTGGGCATAATCAACCATCACCGTAAAATCATCGGAAACCGGAAGAATTTCCACTCTTCCCCTTACACGTATTCCTTCGAGGGCTTTCTCTATCTTATCTGTGTCCTCTGTAAAATGTCTGCAGATTGCAATGGCCGCAAGAGAATTGTATACACTGAATTTTCCCGGCACATCGATTTCAACCTTCATATTTATCTTACCCGATAAATTATATGCTACACCAAGAATTCCCGGTTTTTTGAACAGATGAATATCCGCAGCTTCCAGATCCGCATTTCCCTGCATGGATGCCACCCCATAGGTTTCCACATCACAAATGCAGTTTTCTATCATTCTTCCGGCATATTCATCATCAATGTTAAAGATTCCACATTTACAGTTTTTAAACAGTTTTGCCTTACAATTCACATAATCATCAAAATCCTTATGTTCATTTGGACCGATATGGTCTGCGGAAAGATTTGTAAACACACCGTAGTCAAAGGTAAATCCCGCAACACGGTCAAGCATGAGTCCCTGTGAGGAAACTTCCATCACAACCGCCTCACAGCCTTCTTCCACCATTTTTGCAAAATATTCCTGCACCGCGTAGGACTCTGGTGTAGTATTCCGGGATGGTATTCTCTTCTCCCCGATAATGGTTTCAATCGTTCCGATTAAACCTGTTTTGATACCGACTCCTTCCAGAACGGAACGCACCATATAAGTCGTTGTGGTTTTTCCCTTTGTTCCGGTAATTCCTATGGTTTTAAGCTTCTGTGCCGGATGACCAAAATAGGCTGCCGACATACAGGCAAGGGCATATCTTGTATTTTCTGTCTTTACAACCGTAACCTCTCCACGGAATGGTACTTCTCTTTCCACGATAACTGCCACAGCACCTTTTTCAATAACTTCCTCCACATAGTCATGCCCATCCGTAACGGCACCGGAAATGCACACGAATACATCTCCCGGCTCTACTTTTCTTGAATCCATGACCAGATGGCAAATCTCCGTATCAACACTTCCATTTTCTACAATATAATCAAAATTATCAAGTATTTGTTTCAGCTTCATTCTGTCTCTCCTTTAAATTGCAATCTCCCCGGTACAGATAAACTCTGCCGGTCCTGTCAGCAATACGGTATTTTTCTCCCTGTCATAACGTACCTCTAAATCTCCCCCCAGCAGATGTACCAACACTTCGTCCTCCGTCTTATGATTCAGGACACAGGCAACCACACTTGCGCAGGCACCGGTTCCGCAGGCAAGGGTCTCTCCGGATCCTCGCTCCCATACCCTCATATCAATGGTTTTTTCATCAATCACATGAATGAATTCCGTATTGACACGATCCGGAAAAATCTCATGGTTTTCAAATAACGGACCTGTTTTTTCCAGATTCAATGCAGTTACTTCTTCTTCCGTAAAAACAACCGCATGCGGATTTCCCATGGATACGCAGGTAATGTAATACTCTTTTCCACCAACAGAAACCAACTGGTTTATCATTCTGTCACCTTCACACTTCACGGGAATCTGTGACGGTGTAAGTACCGGTGACCCCATGTCAACCGTCACTGCCTGCACCCGTCCTTCCGAAACCGCAAGCTGTAAGGTTTTTATGCCGGACAGTGTTTCTACTGTAATAACCTCTTTGTCTGTCATTCCATTATCATAGACATATTTCGCCACACAACGGATTCCGTTCCCGCACATTTTTCCCTCTGAACCGTCTGCATTAAACATACGCATCTTAAAATCCGCAGTTTCCGAAGGACATATTAAAATCAGACCGTCCGACCCGATGCCAAAATGTCTGTCACTGACCTTCTTTGCAATCACGGAAGGTTCTTCTATCTTCTCTGTAAAACAATTTACATAAATATAATCATTGCCGCAGCCATGCATTTTTGTAAACTTCACAAGTATTTCCTCCATTTTCATGTTTTTCTCCATTATAACACAGCATTATTTCTATGACTATAGATTTCCATGAAAATTTTTTATCTTTATTTTTTCTATTCTTGCTAAATATGTATTTTTGCATTATACTTAAAATATGCTGGAATAGTTTTCCCGCAGTATTTTCATCGAACATTATATCAAACAAAGGAAGAAACGGAAATGTTTAAAAAAGTTCATTTAGAAAAATTAATAAAATTAAAAGAGCTGGTTATCAGCTGGTATACCGGCCCGGCAAAGGAAAAAGTCTATGTTGCAACAGTTCTTGCTGCCATCGGCATGGTAAGCATCGGTGGTGTTTCCATCTACCATCTTGCCTCGTCAAAAGATTTGCACCAGGAAGTTTATGCTGTAAGCGAATCCCAGATGACCACACTTCCAGCGGAGACCAGCAGTACGGATGCCCCAGTGGAAACTACCACTGCAGACGAGACAACCACTATAGAAGAAACTACCACCATAGAGGAAACTACCACTGTGGAAGAAACTACTGTCACAGTGGAAACTGGAAACCAGACTGTAATCCCGGTTTCCAGCCTTGATATTGCATCCGAAGATTCCCTGCCGGACACGGATGTTACCACTACCAGGCAGGCAAACCAGACCACGTCAGTTCCTGCTCCAAAGTCACCTTTACAGGATATATCTTCCAGCAATACATTCGGAAAATCCGCCGGATTTACAACCGGCATCGATGTTTCCAAACATCAGGGAAGCATCAACTGGTCACAGGTAAAAAATGATGGAATTTCCTTTGCGTTTATAAAGATTGCCGGACGCGGATATGAAACAGGTAAATTATACTATGATACCCGCTACAAAGAAAATCTCTCCGGTGCAAATGCTGCTGGCATAAAGACCGGGGCTTATTTCTTCTCCCAGGCAACCACCGTTCAGGAAGCCCGTGAAGAAGCATCTATGATCATTGATGCCTTAAAAGGATATAAAATAAGCTACCCTGTCGTTTTTGACTGGGAAACTGCCAAGGGATACCGCACCTATAGCGGCATTTCCAAAAGTACTATGACCGCCATGGCAGAAACATTTTGTTCCATGGTGGAAGCTGCCGGATATAAAGCGATGATTTATGCAAATACTTTTGATTTTGAACGTTTTAATTCTACCTCTCTGACATCCAGATATGCCTCCTGGCTGGCACGTTATCCGGAAAATTATGACGGAAACGGAAAGCGTTTTGCTCTGGGCGATGGTATTCCATCCCTGGACTACCCATATCAAATCTGGCAGTATTCTTCGACCGGACATGTTTCCGGTATTTCCGGGTATGTTGATATGAATGTCGGCTTTATCGGATTTTCAGGTACTTCAAGTCCTTCCGTTCCGATTACATTTCAGGTACCAGCTGACGAATATACCATAAAACAGGGGGATTCCATAAATTTATTACAGAATGTGTCAGTTTACAATTGTGCCGGTATTTTATCTACAGACAAAATGCAATACAGTATTACATCGGCGGACGGTTCTGCAGTAACGGCAGAACAGGCATGTGCAAAATCCGGAAAATATACCGTTACCTACCGGTTAAAAGATTTTACCGGCTATCAGGCCTCTAAAAGCATTCCTTTTTATGTACAGACCAAGCCTGAAATACAGCTTTCTTCCCGGACACTTGTCACTTCAGAGGATCGGACTTACGAAGAACTGCTTGACCTGATAAAGGACAATCTGCTTGCTGCTACAGATTTTACCGGCAGTAATCTGCTTTCACAGGTAAGCATCAATTACCCTGAGAATTGTTATAAAAAGGCGGAAAAAGAATCAGAATCCCTTCCGGAAACTACTACAGCTGCCGCCACTGAGACTACAACGTCAGAAACCACCAGGGAAGAAACCTCTGTTCCCGGTGTCGAAACGACAACTGCCGAAACTACCACCGAGGAAAGCACCACTCCGGAAGAAACTACCACGGCCGTAAAAGAACCGGAATATTATAACAAACTAATCCCCGGCTCTTATACCGCCAGCTATACAGTAACCGATACGTTCGGACTGACTTCTTCCGTAAGTATATCCATTGAAATTCAAAAATCTTCTCATTCCTGATTAATTTGCTCATCCGAAACAGTTAAGGCCTGCCTTAGCTGTTTTTTTCTGCTCGCCATCACCCCTCCTATTTTCCCGGATTCTTTGGACGAGAGCGATTTCCACCCATTGTTCACAACTTTGTCCAGTAACCCCAGTTCTTCTGCTATTTCGTATTTTAACTGATCTTCCGGTGTCAGTTTATGCAAATCCACTTTCTTTGCGTTCTTCTTTGCCATTGCAAACCTCCATATTTCATATTTTCTCTACTCTAGTTATTACCCTTTTTTTCGTTCCTATTCCTTATCCAGACTGTTCCTGATTTTTACTTTACGAAAAAAGCAGAGCCTGGTATGCTCTGCTTTCCCTTACCGGAACTTTATTTATGAAAATTAAAATAGGTAATTCCATTTTCCAGTGTTACTCCTCTGGCTGCTGCCAGCTCGGAAACACTAACCAGCTGAAATCCTTTTTCCAGCAGCTGCGGAATGGCTTCAATAGCCGCCTCCACAGACCAGTCATGGATGTCATGAAGCAGAATGATATCACCGTCTTTTGCCTGTTCCAGAATAGCTTTAACCGTTTCATCCTTACTCTTTGTCTTCCAGTCCAGTGTATCTATAGACCAGTAAATCATCGGCAGTCCTACATTCTGCGTTACCGTATCTGTATGGATTCCCCGTCCATATGGCGGACGCAGTGCCACTGCACCATGTCCAATGTGCTGTGCTATCATATTGCTTACTCCCTGCACTTCCTGTACCACCTGCTCTGCCGTAAGGGTATCAAGCTTTGGGTGTGTCATTGTATGATTTGAGGTATCACATCCGATGGCATCCATCTTTTTCAAAATGGCATCCACATCGATATCCGTTCTGGAAAGACTCGTACCACACATAAAAAATGTCGCATGTGCTTTGTACTCTTCCAGTGCATTCAGCAGATCCATCGTCCTTTCGCCCGGTCCGTCATCAAAGGTAAGTGCCAGCATTGGTTTCTCCGGATCAATATCTGTTTTTTCCCCGGTCAGAACACCTTCCTCATCAAAGGAATATATGGTAATACCTATCTTCACGTCACCGACTGCCATATTTCCCTGGTCATCAAAATAATAAGTATTTTCACCATCTTCCAGCCAGCCGGTATGGATTTTTCCATCATTCTCAAAACAATATTTTCTTCCGTCTATCTCCTGCCAGCCGATGCTCATGACACCATCCTGATTAAAATAATATCTCGCACTGTTTATTTCCTGCCAGCCGGTTACCATATTTCCATCAGAATCAAAATAGTATGTTTTTTCTTTTGAAACAACGAAATCATTTGTCACGAGTGAACCATCTTCCCTTTGGAACTGTGTTCCTTTCCACTCACCATATTTATTCTTTACCGTAAGTGTACCTGGCTTTACCTTAATACTTATTTTCTTCTTCCAGTCCGTTTCCAGCTTCTGTTCCAGTTCTTCATCCAATGCAATACTTATCTCATATTCGCCTTCTGTCCTGCCATCCGTGTCCACCGAGATCTGATATCCTTTTTTCTCTTTCAGATCCTTTATCAAATCTGAAACCAGATATTTTCCACTCTTTTCTATCAGTTTCTTTCTGTTTCCTTTATCCGAAATATTTGCAGTAAATTCTGGAATCTTTTCCTCCTGGTTCATGGTGCAGTCATCTGCCGAAATCGTAATCACCGTTTTTCTCATATACCATGCAGTCAGAATCCCTGCTACAGACATGAGTACCGCAAGCAGGCAGACAATCCAGATTACATACTTTTTCCTTTCCTTCCCTTTCATTTCACTTATACCTCTTTTGTATTTTTAATTTTTATTATAACATATATTCCATGAATATAAAGGGAAGTTTCTTTTTTTTATGTATTTTTTTTAATACAGCATAGTTTTTACATCTATTCGATATCAAATTCACAGCTGACTTCAAAGTTTTTTTCTGCATAAAACTGTTTTACCAGCCGGTAATGTCCTTCCTGCAGTTCGCCATACAAGTCTTTCCATTGGATGGAAAAGGAATGTTCCGAATTAATAATCCAGGCAATGTCCGGAAATGAAAAATCTTCCTGCAATTTTTCACATTCCACCCATTTTCCATTCTGCTGCTGTTCTATTCTGTAGTATTCGCCACTGGTCAATGTTTCCAATGAAGAATTTACAACCCAGAAATCTGCACCTCCCGGTGTGACAGTGTCCTTCTTTACATTTATGGTCATTTTTTCCGGCAGAAGTTCTTTCTTATCCCTGTTGAACTCAGCTATTGTAGCTATTCTTTTATAATATGCATGCAGCCGTTCATCAATTGTTCCGTAAGATGCACCAAACTCTCCCCCCAGAAATGCATCAAATTCTTCTTTTTCACCTATATAAAGGTTATCCGGTTCACTGTATTTTACCCTGCCATATGTAGTATTTACCAGCAAAACTGCCTCCTCAAGATAACTGTTTAATTCATAATAAAAATTCTCTGTTTTCTGGATATCTGGCTCGCTCGGCTGGTCTACTACATTTACTCTCAGGCACTCTTTTTTATAAACAGTCTGGACTCCCTTTTCAAACGATAACATGGTATATTTGTATACTGCCACTTTCTCAATATCTGACTGTGGAACTTCCTCGATCAGGTAATTTTTTGCGTCCTGCTGGTATAGATATAATTTTCCCCAGCCGGCAGAATCTGTTGAAAATTCCTGTGTATAAATTACCTTTCCTGTAGCAGAATCCGTCAGACTTATTGTTACAGCATCTCCCACCAGGTCCTGCGGTATGTCAATCTCAATCCGGTCCGTGATTCCATCTCCCGTGAAATCACAGTTTTCAAACTGAACTACCTTACTGCTGAAAGGATTTCCCATCTGCTCACTGCCAGCTGCTCCCTCCAGCATATTGTCCTGCTTCTCCCCCATTTCATAAGAAGACTCTACGGTTGCTTCACCTGCATTCTCTTTTTCCATCTTCTGCTTTTCAATTAATACAGAGGCTGTTATAACTCCTGTAAAAATCGCTACACAGGCTGCCATTCCTGCAAATTTTATGATATTTCTGCCTGTTCTGCCTGTTCTTGCCGCTTCTGCAGCCTCCATAATCAAATCATCATCCAGGTTATTTATTTCTTTTAAAAATCCTTTCCCATTCATTAATATTTTCCCTCCCTCTCTAAATATTCTTTTAGCTTATGCCTCATCCGGAACAGGATACTCTTTACCCGGGACTCTGTCAGATCCATCCTTTCGGCAATCTGTAAAATTTCATCCCCATACCAGTATCTTCGTACAAATACTACCCTGTTAAGATACTTCTGTTTTCTCAAAAACGCACTGATTATCTGTCCCATATCACTTCCTTCCTCCTGCAGGCTGCACACAGATTCACGCACAATACATTCTTCGATTTCTTCTGTCAGCTCTACAATATTCATATTTCTCTTTTTTGCATGATAATAATCCTGCCTGTCTAAGGCAATATTACGGATGATTCTTGCAAGATATGCGAATAAATTTTCCGGTTCTTCCGGAGGAATCCTATTCCACGCACCTAAAAGCATGTCATTATAGCACTCCCCTGCCTCATGACAGTCTTTCAGTATGTTTTTCGCCAGGCATTTTAATGCCGGTCCGTATTTTTTTTCTGTTTCCTCAAGTGCCAGTTCATCCCTGGCAAAAAACAATCCAATAATCTCCTTGTCCTTCATCTACAGTTTTCCTCGTCATGCAAACTCACGATCCATTAAAAATCCTTCTTTTTCTTTTTTGTTATTACCCTTATTTCTCCCTTCACTATATAAGTAGGATTTTTTGCCCCTGAGGTTGCATTTTTTTTCAAATTTTTTTATTTTTTTTCATTTTTTTATTTTTTCAACTAAAATAAAGAAAAATTCCCTGTCTGAAACACTCGTCCTGACAGAGAATTTCTCTCCTGTTAGATATAAATACCAAAATTATTACCGGTGCTTACATCTTAATATAATTTAAATCTGTTGATCAGTTTATCTAACTCATCTGCTTTATTTGACAGCTGCTCGCTGATTGCTGCACTCTCCTGTGCAGATGCTGCAGTATTTTGAACAACAGAGGAAATCTGTTCAATTCCCTTCTCCACTTCCTGAAGCGATGCTGCCTGTCCGATTGCCGCTTCACTGCTGTCCTTTGATACTTCCGCAAATTCTCTCATTGTACCGATAATATTATCAAATGCAACGGAGGTAGAATCTGCAATCTCATTTCCATGATCGATTTCTTCCATAGTCTTTAAAATCAGGTCTCTGGTTGTTACCGCAGATTTTGCACTGTCTGCCGCAAGCTTTCCAATCTGATCCGCAACTACCGCAAATCCTCGTCCTGCTTCGCCTGCCCTTGCAGCCTCAATAGAAGCATTCAGTGACAGAAGATTGGTCTGGGAAGCAATATCCTCTATCGTTGTGATGATATCCTCTATCTCCTTTGAAATTTCCGTGATACGTTTCATTTCTTCGGTCAGTTCATTCATCTTCTTGCGTTCTTCTTCTGCCTGCTGCATGGAAAGCTGTACCGTTGCATATACTTCTTTTGTTTTATTTGCACTGTCTTCGGATGTTGAAGCTACCGTATCTATCGTAGAAGTCAGTTCCTCTACCGCACCTGCCTGTTCCGTACTTCCATCCGCCAGTGCCTCTGCCGCTTTCTTAATCTCTTCGGCACTGACATCCACCTGATTGGATGCTGCTTTGATATCGGTCAGTGTACTGTTGAATTTCTTTAATATGTATACAAAAGACTCCTTAATACTTGCGAAATCTCCGAGGAAATCCGTAATATTATCACTGTCTTTTGATAAATCACCTTTTGCAATTTCCCTTAATGTGTCTGAAATCTCAATAATATAATCCTGTAGATTCTTCATGGCACCCCTCAAAGAATCCGCAACGATGCCGATTTCATCATCCCCTTCATAGGAAATAGCTTCACCAGCTGACATATCACCCTGATACATTCTCTGGGCAGCCTCTGTAATCTCATACAAAGGCTTCGTAATTTCATCCGTTACTTTCTGTGCAATCTTTAAACTGACAATAATACCTGCAATAAGAAGTATAACGGAAATCAGTATAATTACACCTCTTCCATTTCCATCCGATGCACTCAGTACAAACATGCCGCCAATAGATATTAAAACAATTACTGTTGCCAGTGCAATAATTAAACCATGTGAAAATAATAATTTGTTCTTTACAGATTTGCTGTTTTTCTTATCCATTTCACTCAAGTCCTTTCTGTAATACAATTTTATCGCGTGCCTTTTCAGCGCAAAAACAATTATATTGTATAATTTGCAGGTATTTTTGTCAAGGCATTTTTGCATTCTTCCGGATGAATACACAAAAATTCCATATTATTATTCTTGTTTCCATATTCATCTTATGATAAAATTAACAATCATGATAATATGGAGGTATTTATGAAATTTTGTCCAATATGTAAAAAAGATTACAACGATGACAAGCCGCTCTGTCCTTCCTGCGGCGGAACTTTATTAAATGGCAGCTATTCGGATTCTGTTGTTCTGTTTGAGTCAGAACATGAAGAGATTATTTTGAAATTATTCAATTTTCTCAGAGAAAATAATTTTTCTTCCGTACAGTACTATTCCGACAGCACATCCGGTTCTTTTTATCTGACCTGCTCCGCTGCCGAGAAAGAAGATTGTGCCCACGCACTTTCCGACTTTGCCTCGGACAATCCGGGACATACCCTGTCGGATGCAGAACAGACACATTTAGAAGAATCCGTATCCTCCATGGTACAGGATTTTCTTCCGGATGATAATGCCTCGACATTTGTCCATGCAGCGGATAAATACAGTGATATGATGTCTTCCGCTTCCAGTCTTCTGATTGTCGGTATTCTTGGATTTGTATTTATTGTCCTGGTATATTTTAAAATCATTCCACTGGATATGAGTATTTTATTTTATATCTTCAGTTCCATTATGTTCGCTGCTTTTATCATTGCAGGCATTGTCTCTTTCTTCAAGGCTGGAAAAATCAAATCCACAATTTCTTCCGAAGATCAGCTTCTGACCAGGATCAAAGATTATCTTCGGAATGACTACCAGCCGGTTGCTATCGATTCTTCCGTTTCGGAAGAAGAAAGTTATTACATACGGACCGATGATATGAAAGCACGCATCGCTTCTGTTTTTCCAGAGGCTGATGCCCTTCTGACGGATTCTGTAATTGAAGAGGTCTATTCCGAGCTTTATCCTTCCGAAACAGAATCTTAATGTCTGTTTTTCTGAGAAAGCATAAATTTAAAATTCATACTTAAAAAGCACAAAAGACACGAAAGAATTCGTGTCTTTTGCTATAGGATTCTGTTTTCTGTTATTCGGTCTGAGCTGCCGTTTCTGTTTCCCCCTCTGTCCGTTCTGTATCTTTCGGAATCACATACTGTCCGTTTTCATAAGTGGCATCTTTAATCACAGCTCTGCCCGTATCGTAGCTGTCTACCAGATACATCGTTTTTGCAAGTTCTGTTCCGGCATCGTCTTTTTCAACTGCATATACCACATAATATTCTATATTATCAACGATCACGGTTTCATCCCATTCCGCCTTAACGATATGTCCGGCTTCATTCTTACCTTCTTCGTTAATAATATTTTCCGTATGCAGCAGGGTATTGACCAGATTTTCTGCTTCATTCAGACTGATATTTCTCTTTACCTCAAGGTTATAGGAACGCACCGCAACTTCACTTGCAATACCATATTCATCAATCAGCACGAATTTCATAATATGTGTGCCTCTGAGCATTTCAAGCGGTTTAAATTCTTCTTTCGTTTCACCATATACTTCTTTATACTGCGTCTCATCTGCAATATATAAATTTGAAGAAGCATCCGGATCTGCAGGTTTTGCTGAGCCCTCTGCGATGGTATAATAACATTTGCTTCCTTGCGGCACTTCGACTTTAATCTCTGTATAATCTGTATACACACCGGAATCCGGAGTAACCACCGGTTCTGCAGAAGATAATACTATTTCATAAGTAAATTCTTCTACTTTACTTTCCACTTTATCTGCATTGATGGTAATTGCTTTCAAAGTGGTCACACCACTTTCCGTATTGGTATTTTCCGGTGTACGGAATGCGGTAATCTTGATTGGTTCTGTATACTGTATACCATGTGTGGAAGGATCCTGTCCGTCTATGGTATACCAGATTGTTGAACCGCTGTCACAGGTAAGGGTAACCGCAAACTGCTGGGAATAACTTCCGGATGGCTTATCCGATGATGGCACCGGCACGATATAATTTTTGAGTGCCTTAATCACATCTTCATTATCATCCGATATGGTTCTTAAGAAATCCGTCAGAACTTTCGGTGGTTTATTTTCACTGTAATATTTTGCAAGCTTCACAAAATAATCTGACAGGGAAGTATCAAGCTGTACCAGCTGAAGAATATTGTCCGCATAATCGTCATCTATTTTATCTGTCTCTTCATAAATATTACTGATTAATTTCCGGACTTTAACCAAATCTTCTTTTGCCTCTTCCTTTTTGCTGTCCTTTTCTGCTTTTTCGTATGCTTTCTGTGCCTTTTTCAATGCCGACTCTGCATCATTCAGTGCAGTTTTGTAATCTTTCCGTTTTACTTCTTTGGATGCAAGTCTGTAATAATCATCAAAAGAAGTCAGATTAAAATGTATATTGTCGAGGATATAATATCCTCCACCGACTGCTGCACATAAAATGATAAGCACAACCATGCATGTAATCAGGATTTTTTTCTTTTTCTTCTTTTTTGTCTGCTGTGAAGCCGGTTTCTTCCTTTTCTTTTCCTGTTTCTCTGACTTTCCCTGCGAATACAGTTCCTCTTCCCCACCAGGAACTCCTTCCATCATATCATCAAAATATTTATCTTCATCATATTCCCATTCGGATTCTTCTTCTGCCCGCTCCCTGGAATAGATATTTTCCACCTGCAGTTCTTTCTGTACTTTCACTGCCTCATCTTCAAACATGGATTCATCCAGTTCTACCCTGAAATCATCTTCATCGTCGTCATCATCGTCATCGAATCCATCGAGTAATTCTCCGACACTGTTCGCAAGCTGCTCCTGTATATTTTCCGGTTCTTCCGGATGAAGCGGATTTCCGCAGTTCAGACAGAACTTCTGCGTATCCTTACATACCATGCCGCACTTCTCACATTTCATTTCGTATTCCTGCCTCCAAAATCTTCTATTTTATTTTATCTGCAATTTCACCTTTTTTCTTGTAAATGGATTCTGCCGGAACATATCCGCGAACCATGGAAAGCGGATAAATATTGCTGTGTTTTCCTACGATTGTTCCAGGATTTAATACACTGTTGCATCCTACTTCCACCTCATCTCCAAGAATTGCTCCCATCTTTTTGCGTCCGGTTTCCACTTTTCCGTCTTCTGTCGTTATGGTTACCAATGTCTTGTCTGATTTTACATTTGATGTAATCGAACCGGCTCCCATATGGGACTTAAATCCCAGAATGGAATCCCCGACATAATTATAATGCGGCACCTGGACTTTATTAAACAGGAGAACATTTTTCAGTTCCGTGGAATTTCCTACCACGGCATCTTCTCCTACAATCGCATTTCCCCGGATAAAAGCACAGTGTCTTACTTCGGCATTTTTTCCAATGATTGCCGGTCCATGGATATATGCTGTTGGAAATACCTTTGCACTTCTGGCAATCCAGACATCCTCTCCCTGTCTGTCATATTCATCCGCAGAAAGTGTTTTTCCAAGTTCTAAAATAAATGCACCGATGTCCGCAAGTACTTCCCACGGATATGTTTTTCCCTCAAAGATTCCTGCCGCAATCGTTTCATCCATATGGGAAAATAAAACTTCATTTTTTAAATTATCCAATGATTTCATATCAATACCTCTTATTCTACCGTAACGGATTTTGCAAGATTTCTCGGTTTATCAACATCGCAGCCCCTCAGCACCGAAGTATAATAAGCAATCAGCTGCAATGGAACAACCGTCACGAGCGGCATCAGGATATCGTCCGCCGCTGCCGGCACATGCACGATATAATCTGCCACATCCCCAGTCATCTCGATTCCTTCTTTACATACCAGTGTTACTTTTGCCCCTCTTGCTTTTGCCTCTTTCACATTACTGATGGTTTTATCAAACAGATTATCCTGTGTGGCAACCGCAATGACATTCATCGCCTGTGTAATAAGAGAAATCGTTCCATGTTTTAATTCTCCTGCCGCATAGGATTCTGAATGAATGTAGGAGATTTCCTTTAATTTTAAAGAGCCTTCCATGCTGAGTGCATAGTCAAGTCCTCTTCCAATATAGAGCAGACTGTCCGCATTTACCAGTTTTGATGCGATATACTGGCATTCTGCCTGTGTACCCAGTGTTTTTTCCACCAGTTCCGGCATCTCTTCGAGCAATTTCGTCAGTTCCCGGCATCTCTCTTCTGTAATCTTTCCTTTTGCATATGCAAGCTGGAAGGCAAAGAGATACATGATGGACAACTGTACCATATATGCCTTTGTGGATGCAACCGAAATCTCGGGACCCGCATGTGTATACACTACAAAATCAGATTCCCTCGCAATCGAAGAACCTTTCACATTCACAATGGCAAGTGTTGTCGCATGATTTTCTTTTGCAAGCCGCAATACTGCTCTGGTATCCGCAGTTTCACCGGACTGGGAAATCAGGATGACAAGATCATCTTCTGACAGTACCGGGTCACAGTAACGGAACTCGGATGCAATATCAACCGTAACTTCCACTCTTGCAAGCTTCTCAATCACATATTTTCCAACCATGCCGGCATGCATTGCCGTACCGCATGCCACAATATAGATCTTATGGAAATGATTCAGCATCTCTGTTGTTATTCCACATTCCTCCAGAAATGGCATATGCTCCATGATACGAGGTGTAATGGTTGTCTTTAATGCCGTCGGCTGTTCATGGATTTCCTTCAGCATAAAATGCTCATATCCGCCCTTCTCGGCAGCTTCTTCATCCCAGGTTGCGTGCTGCAGTTCTTTCTCAATCCTGCATCCATGGATATCTGTAATTTCCACCTGCTCCGTTGAAATCGCCACGATCTCATCCTGCTCTAAAAGATAATAGTCCTTTGTATACTTTAATACCGCCGTAACGTCCGATGCGATAAAATTCTCACCCTGTCCGACACCGATAATGAGCGGACTATCCTTCCTTACCGCAAAAACTCTATCCTGGAAATCCGAGAATATAATACCAAGTGCGTAAGAGCCTTCGATCTCACTGATGACTCTTGCAATGGTTTCCACCGGATTTCCGTTATAATAATAATCCAGAAGTTTTGCCACAATCTCGGTATCCGTATCACTGATAAATTCATATCCCTTTTCCGTCAGGAATGCCTTCAGCTTAATATAATTCTCAATAATTCCATTATGCACGATGGAAACTCTCTTATTTCCATGCGGATGTGAATTAATATCGGACGGTTCCCCATGTGTCGCCCATCTAGTATGGCCAATACCACAATGTCCCACCGGGCGGTGTTCTCTCGCCATCTTGTCTTCCAGATCTTTCAGTCTTCCCTTTGTTTTTTCCACTGCAATTTTTCCATTTTCAAACACTGCAATTCCTGCCGAGTCATAACCTCTGTATTCCAGTTTTGATAATGCACTGATTAATACATCCGTACAATCCCTCGGACCTGCATATCCTACAATGCCGCACATATTATACCTCCTAATGCCTGTGTTATTTCTTATAATTTTCTGATATCTGCTCAAAATATGTTCTTAAAACAGACTGGTTATTCAGACTCAGCACTGCATAAACACGCCTGCGTACAAAATCATCCAGTTTCTGCATATATTCTTCTCCGGTAATCGTTCCTTCTGCCACATAAGTCAGTCCTTTTTCCCAGCTTGCTGTCAGTTCCGGATTCAGCAGCGGGCGTATGGACAGTCCCACAACATCATGGATCATTTCTCCCAGCTGTGATGGCATGATTACCTGTGTTTTCCTGTTCAGACAGATGTACTGGTTATTGACCAGTTTCTTTAATATCTCTGCCCTCGTCGCACTGGTCCCGATTCCGCTTCCTTTTATCTGGGCGCGTAATTCTTCATCCTCGATCAGTTGTCCGGCATTTTCCATCGCCAGAATAAGGGAACCTGAATTGTATCTCTTCGGCGGAGTCGTTTCCCCCTCCTTTATGTTCCAGTCAGCCACGCATAGTTTATCATTCTTTTTCAATTTTTTCAATCTTTCTATGATATTTATGTCAACATTTATGTTTTCATCACTGTTTTCGGCTTCTTCTTTCTGCTTTTTATAAGACTGCGCCACTTTCAGATATCCCGGTTCCACAAGCACCTTAAATCCGGCATTAAAATTTTCCAGATATTTCTGTCCCTCTTTGTTTACACCGGTTGGGGTCTGTGCCGTAAGATTAATCTTCTGATAGACTGCTGCCGGATAAAAAATGCTTAAGAAACGTCTGACAATTACCTGATACACCTTTGCCGCCGTGGGATTCAGGGATTTTAAGGCTGAAAATCCCTGACCGGTCGGAATAATGGCATAGTGATCCGTAATCTGTTTATCATTGACATATCTGGTCTTTGCTATGTTTTTATAACTTCCCGACTGGAGAATCTCCTCTGCAAATGGCTTAAATTCCGAAAGATTACGCAGCCCCCCGATATTCTTATGTATCTCTTTGGCAACCGCCGTGGATAAAACCCTCGCATCCGTTCTCGGATAAGTTACCAGCTTCTTTTCATATAATTCCTGTATGATTTTCAGGGTTTCATCCGGGCTGATCTTAAACATTTTGGAACACTCATTCTGGGCTTCTGCAAGGTTGTATAACAGCGGCGGATTTTTGGATTCTTTCTTTTTTTCAACCGCCGTTATGGTCATGACCATATCTTCACTTTCATGCTGCACTTCCTGTCTGAGATAGTGAATGAGCTCTTCCGCTGTCTCTTTCTTCTTAAATCCGTTTTCCTTGTACAAATCGGGGATTCCCTGATAGCGGGACTGCGGATTTACCTTCCATTCCGCATCGAAGGGAAAGCCATCCAGCCGGCATCCCGCAAGTACACGGTAAAACGGGGTTTTTACGAATGCCCGGATCTCCCGTTCCCTACGGACAATCATGCCAAGCACACAGGTCATGACACGCCCTACCGAAATGACCACCCGGTCTTTTTTCAGATATCCTGAAATATTCCGCCCATATTTCAGAGTCAGCAGTCTGGAGAAATTAATTCCCATAAGATAATCTTCTTTTGCACGCAGATAGGCGGCTTCTGACAGATGATCATATTCGGATAAGTCCTTTGCCTCCCTTACTCCCCTTAAAATCTCTTCTTCCGTCTGGGAATCGATCCAGACACGTTTTCTCTGTTTTCCATGCACACCTGCCATCTGTTCCACCAGCCGGTAGATATATTCTCCTTCCCGTCCGGAGTCCGTACAGACATAGATACAGTCGATATCTTCCCGGTTTAACAGACCCTTTACGATTTCAAACTGTTTTTTTACGGAAGGAATGACCTCGTAGAGAAACTGTTCGGGGATGAAGGGAAGGGTATCCAGACTCCATCTTTTCAACCGTTCATCATAAACTTCCGGATAACTCATTGTTACAAGATGTCCCACGCACCAGGTTACGACCCCGTTCTCCGACTCCACATAACCGTCCCGGCGCTTTCCATTCATTTTGAGAGCTTTTGCAAATTCCGCAGCCACACTCGGTTTTTCTGCAATAAACAATGGTTTTGCCATCTTTTTTCCTCTCTTTGCTTATATTTCTGTTATACAGCGAGAAGTGCCGCTTATAATACTACGGCACTTCTCTTATTCTTTATCACATTGTTTTCTTATTCATGCAGAACTTATTTTACGGAAAATTTATACTCTGTAACAGTATGATAGGTCTGTCCTGCCTTTGTTACCGGCTGTGCAAAGGAAGGTACATTGATTGCATTCGGGAAATACTGGGTTTCAAAACATAAACCACTTCTCTTTCCATAAACCGCACCTTCTTTTCCGGTAAGGGAACCATCCAGGAAGTTTCCGGTATAGAACTGGATTCCCGGAAGATCGGTAAATACTTCCATATACCTTCCTGATTTCTCATCGTAGAGGGATGCAACCAGTGATACCTGGCCTTCTTTTGTCTTTAATACCCAGTTATGGTCAAATCCGCCTGCCCAGTTTAACTGGTCGTAATCACTGTCGATATCCTGTCCGACCTTCTTCGGTGTTGTGAAATCCATCGGTGTACCGGCTGTCTTTCTGATCTCGCCGTTCGGAATGGATTCTTCATCCGCAAAGGTAAATTCATCCGCATCAATCCATGCAGTCTGATCCAGGATGCTTCCTGATTTCTGTCCTGCAAGATTAAAATAGCTGTGATTTGTAAGGTTGATTACGGTATCCTTATCCGGTACTGCGTTGTACTCAATGATAATGGAATTCTCATCGGTCAGGATATATTTTACGGAAATTTTAAGATTTCCCGGAAATCCCTGATCTCCATCCTTGCTTTCATAGGTAAATTCAATTACCTGGCCTTTTTCATTTTCGTAGGTATCTGCATTCCAGAGACGCTTGTGATAACCGTTGTATCCACCGTGAAGATTATTATTGCCATCATTCTTATCCAGTTCATATCTTACATTGTTTAATGTAAATGCTGCGCCTCCGATCCGGTTCGCATGCCGTCCGATCGTAGAACCAAAGTTCGGTTCATTCACAAAATAATCTTCTAATTTATCAAAGCCAAGTACTACGTCGTCTGATTTTCCATCTTTGTCCGGAACATATAATGATACGAGAATTGCACCAAAATCTGTGTATTTTGCAACTACTCCGTTCTTATTTTCCACGGTATACAGACTTGCCTGTTTCCCGTCTTTTGTTGTTCCAAATACTTCTTTCTTAAAAGCCATCTTCCTGTCTCCTTTGCATTATTCTTTTCCCCTATCATACTATATTCCTAATTTCATGTCAAATCATTTTAAAAAGCCATGTTCGGATTCTCTTCTTTGATTCCAAGAACAATGTTTAAATTACCATTCCGGCATCTCAGGGAATCGATAAATAATTTTTCATTAATATCTTCTTTTAATTCCACGGAATAAGTTAATTCATATAACGTTCCCAGATTTGTGGTTTTTACTTTTTCCAGTGTGACACTCTTTGTATATTCTTCAAACAGATCATCAAATGCCCCCTGATAATTCAGATTCTCCGGAATGGTTATTTTTAACTGCTTTGGCTGTGTTTTCTGAAGTGCATATCCAAGACGGCTGAATGCGAAATAGATGATTCCGACACCGATACAGAATACGGATGCAAACAACACGCTCCCCATTCCACAGGCCAGACCTGTTGCCATGGCAAAAAATACATTCACGATATCTTTTGAATTGCCCGGTACACTTCTGAATCGTACCAGTGCAAATACACCTCCAAGTGAGATTGCCCTTGCAACGTCTGAACCGATTAACATAATTACGGCACATACGCATACCGGCAGGATAACCAGTGTAAATGCAAAATTATATGAATATTTCTTTTTTGTATCTCCAAATACATATACCAGGCTTAAAAAGACACCCAGTATTACTGCAACTCCTAAGCTAATGAGTGCATCAGTGGTTGATATTGTACTTGTTGCTTCAAATATTGTCTTGAACATAATAACATCTCTCCTTCCAATTTATCATTCTGTATGTTCTGCAGTGTCCGCTTGTATTCCGTTCCATATTTGGAAAACGAAGTGGAAAATATTTCTTTTTCTGCCAGAAGTTCTGAAAACCATACCGGCACTGCTTCTGAGCTTTTCACTTCCATGAGCCAGAATGCATTTCCAATCAGAAGTTCTCCCTGATTACCCAGTTCTAATCCAACATTTTCCCTGCGGGTCTTTATGTTTGTGTCAAAAGTAACCCGGAAATCCCTGTCCGTTTTTGAAAAAAATGCCTGCCGGTCATAGGTGAGATATACCTTCGGTTTTAAATCATATACTTTCAGAAAATATTTGAGTTCCTCAAGAACCTGCCGGTTGATATAAGGCTGTTCTTCCGGTTCAATCCCATGATTTACAAGGTCATATGCTTCACAAAGCCGGAGTGTCGTTCTTCTCTTATTGACAAGTCCTTTGTATTTCTTCTTGATCTCAAGAAAGACCTTGTCGTTCAGGGACGGCACACCGTAGCTTCTGAGCCTGAGTTTCTCCTTGTATACAGGTTTTTCAATAGAGGCCCGGATTAATGCATCGTTCGGGGTGTCATAATAAATATTTGCAATATTATATAACTGTCCGTTTTTATTAAATTTGTCCGGCTCCATGTACGGTGTAATCTTATCCAGTAACCATAGATAAACATCTTCTGTTAATAAATATTTTTTTTCGTATCTGCTGAAAACCTCAATTGCCATATTCCCATCTCCTTTACCAGTCATTTTTTCTTTTTCTTTTGACTATCTATATGATAAATTTCCAAAGTGACAAGTATGTGAAAAGAAGGTGTCCGTCAACTGTAAATTATCTGTTTTCTTCGTTATGATGTATTGTTTTTAATTCAAACCAGAAGGTACTTCCCTGTCCCGGTTTTGATTTTACCCCATATCTGGCATCATGCTGCTTTAAAATGTTTTTAACAATGGACAGACCGAGTCCTGTTCCCATAACGGCACGTTTATGGTTTTTATCTATTTTATAATATCTGTCCCATACATTTTCCAGCTGATCCTGTGCTATTCCTTCTCCTGTGTCTCTGACTTCTATTCTTACGATTCCACCGTTTACCACCTGGCTTACCGTGACCGTCTTATCCTCTCCGGTATAATTGACAGCATTATTGACCAGATTATATAATACCTGGTAGATTTTAAATTCATCCGCCTCCACCCATACTTCCTGGTCATAACAGAATATAATCTTATATCCCTGCTGTTCCACAAGCTTTGCATAGCGATCCATTACTGCCTTCACTCCGTTGGTCAGGTTGTATTCTGCCATCTTTATCTCACTGACTCCCGCCTGCAGTTTGGAGATATCCAGAAGGTCATTTACCAGTCCGGTCAGCCGCTTTGCCTCATCAATAATGACCTGTACATTTTCCGGGGTGTTTTCTCCCGGCAGATCACGCATAACCTCCGCATATGCTGTAATCATGGTAAGAGGCGTCCGAAGATCATGGGACACGTTTGCAATTAATTCCCGCTGCAGACGTTCCGATTTGGTCAGTTCGTTTACCGTATAATTCAGGGTTGCAGACATTTCTGCAATTTCCCGGTAACCTTTTTCTGCAAATTCAATATTCAAATCCCCATCGGATATTTTTTTTGCAGTATTATTAATATGAATAATTGGTTTTGAAATATGGAAAGAAATCAGAATCGCCATAATCAGTGATAATACAATCATAATGACGGATATATACAGCAGCTGGATGCGGATGGCATGCACCGTTGCAGTAACCGGTGTAATCACAGAATCTGCGATAATTAAAATTTCCTCATTTTCAGCATTGGTCATAATCTTTGCGACTATCATGGTTTCCATTCCGGAATTCTCCGGAATATCAAACATTTTTCTGAGATCTTCTTTGCTGCCCTGCATTTCGCCATTTTTATCCGTTTCCGGCTGCATACTTTCCATCATTCTGCTTTCTGACTGCCCGCTGTCCTCTTCCTGTGCCGTTTCTCTCCTCTCCGGCCGGTCAAATCCGGGTGAAAGATCCATCAGCCCTTTTTTACTGGAAATATGTACTTCACCGCCATTGTCCTGTGCCATTTTATACAGTTTCTTTATCTGTTCACTATCCATACGGCTGATATTTTCTGTGGCAGCACTGCCTGTCGAATAAACCCTGTCACCATCACTGTTTCCCAGTATGACGCGAATATCATTTTTCTTTGCCAGCACTTCTATCTCATCCTTGTACTGACTGCCATTCATAACCTCAACCACCTGGGATACGGCGGATTTTAATTCCCGCTCCTTGATATTTTTATAAAAGCTCTCCAGATAAACGGTCTGCATAACCCACAGAATCGCGAGCAGGATAAAAATAAAGATCAGAAGATATCCGAAAATACTCCATTTGATACTGATTTTTCTTCCGGTTTTCTTTTCAGCTTTCAAAACGATATCCCACCCCTCTTAATGTAACCAGAAATTTCCGGTATTCCCCAAGACTGCTCCGCAATAATTTGATATGTGTATCCAGAGTTCTGTCATCTCCATAATAATCATATCCCCACACTTCTGTAATCAGTTTTTCCCTGGTCAGTGCAATTCCTTTATTCCGTATCAGATAGAACAGAAGTTCGTATTCCTTTGGTGTCATATCGACATTTTTACCATCCACACGGACAACCCTGCCGGTAAAATCAACAAACAGACCTTCTTTTTCAAAAATCTCGTGTCCGTCTCCTGCCGGTGACTCTTTCTTCTGATGACGCGAAATCACTACATTTACCCTCATCATCAGTTCCTTCGGGGAAAATGGCTTGACCACATAGTCATCGATTCCAAGCTCAAATCCGTGGATTTTATCATATTCTTCCCCTCTTGCCGAAAGCATGATGACCGGAATGTCTTTCTCTTTTCGAATCTCCTTACACGTTGAAAATCCATCCAGTTCTGGCATCATGATATCCAGAATAATCAGATCGAAATCCTTCTGGCGGCACATCTGGATTGCCTTCATGCCATTCTCTGCTTCTTCAATTTCATATCCCTCAAACTCTGCATACTTTCTTATTACTAACCTGATTTTTTCTTCATCATCAACAACTAATAATCGTTTCATAATCAACCTCTCATATAGTTTAATAATTATTTTACTTACATTTTGCAACGACAGGGTCAGGTTGTCAACCAGAAAAACAAAAAACTTCTCCCGGATTTTTATTTCCGGAAGAAGTTCCTGTTTTCTCTTATTCTATTTTCCAAGTATCTTTTTTAAATCTTCTTCCGGTGTACCCGTCGGTGAAATCTGATAGTTTTCAACCAGATAGGACAGTACATTTGGTGATATAAATGCCGGAAGGGTAGGTCCGAGATAAATATTCTTGATTCCGAGGTACAACAGGGTCAGAAGAATACTTACCGCCTTCTGCTCATACCAGGACAATACCATGGATAACGGAAGTTCATTTACGGAACATTCAAATGCTTCTGCAAGGGCTACCGCTACTTTTATGGCACTGTACGCATCATTGCACTGTCCCATGTCCATGATACGCGGGAATCCCCCGATTTCGCCCAGATCCAGATCATTGAAGCGGTATTTACCGCAGGCAAGGGTCAGAATAATGGAATCTTCCGGTGTCTGACGTACAAACTCCGTATAATAACTTCTTCCGGTTCTTGCACCATCACATCCCGCCACCAGGAAAAAATGGCTGATTGCACCTGCTTTTACCGCATCCACAATCTTATCTGCAGAAGCCAATACAGCAGAATGTGCAAACCCAGTCATAACCTCTGTTCCACCATTCATTCCGGTAAATTCCCGATCGTCCGGATAGCCGCCAAGTTCGAGTGCTTTCTCAATTACCGGAGTAAAATCCTTCTCTTCCCCGATATGTGTCATACCCGGATAGGATACAACCGCCGTAGTAAATACCCTGTCCTGATAACTCTGTTTTACAGGCATCAGACAGTTTGTTGTATACAATACCGGTGCCGGAAGATCCGCAAATTCTTTCTGCTGGTTCTGCCATGCCGTACCAAAGTTTCCTTTCAGGTGCGGATATCTGTTTAATAACGGATAGGCATGAGCCGGAAGCATTTCACCATGGGTATAAATATTGATTCCTTTTCCTTCGGTCTGTTCCAGCAGTAATTTCAAATCATGCAGGTCATGGCCGGTAACAACAATGAACGGTCCTTTTTCGACTTTAAGGGAAACCTTCACCGGTGCCGGTGTACCATAGGTCTCCGTATTTGCCTTATCCAGAAGTTCCATGCATTTTAAGTTGATTTCTCCGGTCTCCAGAACGATTGGCAACAGTTCTTCCATTCCAAAGTCATAGCCAATCATAGCCAGTGCCTTATAGAAAAATTCTTCTACCTGTTCATCACGGTAACCGAGTACGAGGGCATGCCATGCATATGCCGCAACTCCTCTGATTCCGAATAAAATCAGTGATTTTAAGGAACGTATATCTTCCTGTGCATTCCAGATTTCATTCATATCATAATCATCTGTATTTCCGCATTTCGACATACATGCCATGCAGCCCGGAACAATTTTGTCCTTTTCCTCATGCACACGTCCGATCGTATCACGGATGGTATCATCGTAAAAGTTTACATTTGTAATAGTGGTAAATAATCCTTCCAGAATTAATTTTGTTGTATTCTCTGTCTTTGCCCCATTCTGGCATGCCTTCGCCAGCCCGATTAACGCACCTGTCAGCTCATCCTGCAGTCTGGCAGTTTCGCTGCTCTTTCCGCATACACCTGCTGCCCCTGTACATCCGGTACAACCAGCTGTCTGCTCACACTGAAAACAAAACATTTTTTGATCCATCTGAATATCCTCCTGTATAACTGTTTCAATCTTTAAGTAACATGAGGTAAGTATACTCAGAAATTTCTGTTTTGTATGTTGGAATTACAACATTTTAATTATAATTGCTTACATTTGATTTATCGACCTTTTCAAATGGTACCCAGACGTATAATCCGTCCTTACTGACTCCGTCAACTTTCTGTGCCGACTGCCCGTTTACCAGCTTTGAGATAACCTCGATGGCTGCCTTTCCCTGACCGGTTGCGGACTGATATACGGTAAATGCCATCTCACCTGCTTTGATGGAGGCACAGCCATCGGTCGTTGCATCCACACCCAGTACCGGAATCTCGGAAAGGTCATCTCCATGCTCTTTTAAAGCTTCGATTGCACCGAGTGCCATGGAATCATTGTTGCTGATTACACAGTCATATGGCTGTCCCGTTTTAAAGAATACTTCCATCATTTCTTTTGTAAGGGAATCACTCCAGTCCGCATTATCCACAAATACATAATTAATCTTTTTGCCGCTGGCATTCAGTGCTTCCTTTACCGCTTTTGTTCTTCCAGCGGTTGCAGAATGGGTGCTTTCGCCCTTGATGATAATGACATTCAGCTCACTTTTATTCTTAAAAAAGTCGAGTACATAATCTGCCTGGAAAGTACCTGCCACGGCTTCATCCGAACCAACAAACATATATTTATCTTTTTCCAGATTCTGTTCATCCGGACAGCTGTTGCAGAATACGATCGGTAAATCACCGGCAGAAGCCTGAAGCTGCTGTGCGGTATCCGCATTTACCGGAAGACATATAATGCCATCATATCCTTCTTCTTTTGCCTGTTTCATCTGGGCAACCTGGGTATCCACCGAGCTCTTTGCGTCCATAACTTCGAGGGTAATCCCCTTTTCATCTGCAGCCTCTTTTGCTGCTTTTGCAAGAGAAGCACGGAAGGTATCACTTGCATCCGATACACTCATTAAGATCTTTGCCTTTCCCTGGGAATCGCTGCTGCTACTGCTGCATCCCGTCAGTGCAAATAACAGCACTATCATTAAGAAGAAAAGACCTGTTCTAATTCTTCTTTTCTGCATACGGATCCTCTCCCTTCTTTTCTACTTTAAACCTGCCAATCTGTGCTGACAGAGTATCCGAAGTTTCTGCCAGTTTTTCTGCATCTTCTGCAATTTCCTGACTGCAGTTTGACAATTGTCTTGCCTGTTCCACCATAGCTTCGGAGGATGCCATGATTTCCATGGAGCTTGCCGCCTGTTCTTCAGAAATGGCTGCAACATTGGTTGCTACCTCATCCACTTCACCGATTTTTGCCGTCATCTGCTGAATCAGATCATCGGTCTGTTTTACATTATCATAAATCTTATCAAACATTTCTGTTACACTGCTTACATATTCGGCACTCTCATTAATACTTTCCACACTGGTTTTTGCCTTTGTAACAGCATCTCCTACCAGTGACTGTACCTCACTGACCAATGCCACAATATCATTGACCGCATCTGCGCTGGTCTGTGCCAGTTTTCCGATTTCAGAAGCAACTACACTGAAGCCTTTGCCTGCTTCACCTGCTCTTGCCGCCTCAATAGATGCATTTAATGACAGAAGATTTGTTTCATCCGAAATTTCTCCAATCAGATGTACAATATTTGTAATTTCCATTGCAGAATTTCCAACCTTATCCACGGCTTCCCCCAGTGCATTTACGGAATCCCTGATTTCTTCGATTACTGTTCCTACATTATTGGCTTTTTCCCTTCCTTCTTCTGAAATGGAAACTGTCTTATTCATGGTTTCTGATACCGAGTCACTGTATTCTTTCGCTTCCGATGCCACACCAGCTAGTGTCGTTGCACTCTGTGAAATCTCATTTACAGACTCACTCAGCTGATCCACAGTCAGATTCATATCAGTCATGGACTGTAACTGTGTTTCTGAAAATCCTGACATATCAGCAGAAATACTGGTACTTGCATCCGCCTGTCCTTTTAACTTTCTCGCAACCGCATCCAGATTCAGAAGCATTTCCCGCATATTCTGCACAAACTGACCAAGCCGCTGACTCATAACACCGATCTCGCCATGGGCATTTGCTTTGACTTCAATCGTAAAATCTCCGTCCGACATTGCTACGATATTCTTTGTCATATTCTTGACCGGATTAATCATTAATGATACCACTGCAAATATGACAACCATCATAATCAGGACAAAGAAGATTCCTAAAAAGAACATCCGGATACGGATTCCATTGATATTTTTCATGATGACAGATTCCGGAACATAGGAAACTAATAACCAGTCCGTACCACTGACTTCCTGGAAGCTTGTCATTTTACCTTCTATCATGGAAGTTTTATAATCTCCACTGCTTACCTTTTCTGCAACTGCCTTCAAAAAGGCATCCGACTGTCCGGATAAGGAAGTGGATACAATTTTACTGTCCCTGTGTGCCAATATGGTATTATCCGTCAAATCCACAAGGAATGATGCCGCCCCGCTCATATCAACATTGGAATTCACGATAATACTTACCCTGTCTAATGACACATCTGCCGACAGAACCCTGATATTATCGCTTCCATCGTTTAGAATACCGGAAGCACTGATTACATTTGTTCCATCCGAATTCTCATAGCATGAACCAAATGCCATATTGATTCTGGTCAGTCCCTGCTTATACCACACGGACTCTAACGGATTCTTATCCGTTTTTCCGGAGTCTTCCCCGGTCATCAGATTTCCCTTGCTGTCCGCAAGATAAATGCCATCCGGATAATCCGATTCGTATCCCACATACAGATCCAGTAACTTTTGCAGTTCTTCATCTGTCCGCGGTTCTTTCTCAATATCCGTCTTAATCATCTGGAATGCTGCCAGTTTTTCATTCATCCATGATTCGATCTGGTTCTCCTGTGATCTTACCGACGATTCAAGCATATCTTCTGAAGTACGTTTCATCTGTTTTGCTACCAGCATATAAAACACCAGGATCAGCAGTGTCATCGCAAGTGCTATACAGGGAATCAATATCATCAGCAGCTTTGCCTTGACCGACATTACTTTTTTGCCGGTTTCTTTTTTTCCTTTCTTTTTCTCATTTTTTTTCATCATAATATCATATCCCTCCTTTATCATTGTGTATATGGCAAAAAAAGCTTTATGACTTACACCACAAAGCTCTCCTTGCAATTAATTTCTTTTATATTCCGAGAAATATTCTTACAGTATCTTTCATCTTACTAACTTCACATACTGTATTATGGCGAATTTCAGCATTTCTTATTTCTTCAATGGCAGCCGGGACTTTGACCTTTCCTATCTTACTCAATTCATCTACTAATTCAAAATCACCCATACTGTCATACTTTTCATCGATTGCATTCATTACACTTCTTGTAAACTTAAACGGGCTCGCCGTGGAAGCAATAACAGACGGAGTATTATCTCCTGTCTCTTCACGGTATTTTTTATAAACATCTGCTGCAACTGCTGTATGTGTATCAATGATATAACCTGTTTTTTCATAAAGTTCTTTAATAAATGCAGCTGTTTCTTTCTCTGTTGCGTAATTTCCGTAAAAATCTTTTAAATTCTCTTTCATTTCATCCGTGATGGTGTACTTTCCATCTTCGGTCAGCTCCCGCATAAACTCGCTGTTCTTTTCATCGTCATTGCCTGCGGTTCTGTAAATAAGTCTTTCCAGATTACTTGAAATCAGAATATCCATGGATGGGGAATTTGTAAGAATAAATTCCCTGTTCTTATCATAAGTACCGGTACGGAAGAAATCAAATAATACTTTATTATCATTGGATGCACAAATCAGTTTTGCAATCGGCAGTCCCATATTCTTCGCATAAAATGCTGCCAGAATATTTCCAAAGTTTCCGGTCGGTACGACTACATTAATCTTATCGCCGTTTTTAATCTCATTCTTTGCAACAAGCTGTGCATATGCATATACATAATATACAACCTGTGGAATCAGGCGGCCGATATTAATGGAGTTTGCAGAAGAGAACTGGAATCCTTTTTCATCCATTTCCTTTGCCAGTTCCTTATCTCCAAAGATTGCTTTGACACCGCTCTGTGCCTGGTCAAAGTTTCCTTTGATTCCTACTACAAATGTATTGTCACCTTTCTGGGTTACCATCTGCTTCTCCTGAATCGGGCTTACGCCGCCCTTCGGATAAAATACAACAATACGGGTATTTTCAACATCTGCAAAGCCTGCAAGTGCCGCTTTTCCTGTATCACCGGATGTCGCTGTCAGAATAACGATCTCATTCTTTACATGATTTTTCTTTGCAGAAGTAGTTAAAAGATGTGGCAGAATGGATAATGCCATATCCTTAAATGCAATCGTTGCTCCGTGGAACAATTCCAGATAGTATGCATTATCTGCCTTTACAATCGGTGCGATTTCTTTCGTGTCAAATTTGGAATCGTATGCTTTCGCAATACAGTTCTTCAATTCTTCTTCCGTAAAGTCCGTAAAGAACTTACTCATGACTTCATAAGCAACCTCCTGATATGTCATCTTTGATAACTCTTCCACAGACTTATCCAGTGCCGGAATGGTCATCGGAACAAATAATCCGCCATCATCCGCTAATCCTTTTAATATTGCCTGTGAGGCGGTCGCTGTCTGGCTGCTTCTGGTACTTTTATACGTTACTTCCATGGTTGTCCCTCTTTCTTGATTTATTTGTAACTTTAATGAATTACTTTCTTCTTTCTGTTTGATTCAGGCATACAGTTGTATTTCCTGTAAACACAGTTATCATAGCATAATTTTTTAGATATTACAAGTAAGAATATTTACAAAAAAACACATTTCATGTATCATGTAAGATATCAGGATTTTTCTGTACCAAAAAAAGAATCCCAGGAAAGGAACCAACATGAAAAAAGGAGTATTTATCGCATATAAAAAGGACGGAACTCCTTACTACCGTTCTTCTTTTACATTTCAGAATAAACATATCAGCCTTGGCAGTTTTTCTTCGGAAGAACAGGCGGGACTTGCCTACGAGGAGGCACTTCTTCTGTGTACGGACGAAAGCCTTACCCTTGCTTCCTACCAGGAAAAAGCTCCCGTCCTCGCCTTTGCAAAATGGGTAAGTATTCTGAATTTCCGGGATAACCACCTGTATTTCAAAACACCGATTTATCTGAAACCGCATTATTTTGAATACTATCTTTCGGAAGAAATGATTTTAAAATTCGATGTAGATGATTTGTTTTTCTATTCCACACACACCATTATGAAGCGGGGCGGCCATCTTTTTGTCGCTGATTACGGTATGCAGCTGAATATTTTAAACCGGTACGGCATCAAGAATTTTGCGGTTGCCGGCAAGGACTACCGTTTTGTAAACGGGGATGATACCGATTTCCGCTATAAGAATATCCACATTATTAACCGCTATTATGGTGTTTCCAGAGAGGATAACCAGGGACGTATCTTATATACCGCCAAAATCCATATCAACGGGGATTACTTAATCGGCAGGTTCCGTGACGAGAAAGAAGCCGCCATCGCATATAATAAAGCGGTGGATCTTCTCAGTGAAAAAGGACTTTCGATCCAGTATACAAAAAATTATATTGACGGTATGGACTCGGATGCCTACCATGCCTGTTACGATGCCGTTCATCTGCCAAAAAAACTCAGGGCTTATAAGCCCTGAGCATCCATCCACGCTACAATCGCATCTGCAACTGCCTTTGCGTATTCTTCTTTATTTTCTTCGTAATCCGTAATATCTGATTCATTCAGAACCGATCCCATACCCAGCACAAGGCTCGGTCCGATACAGTTCTTATTTATCGAATAGTCTTCGGACGTGGATTTATTCGTTCCGGCATCCACCTTATTTACGGTTGCACCGGCTTTTTTTAGTGCAGAAAGAATTCTCTCTGCCGCATCCTTTGACAAATCCGGACTGTCATGCTGAATCCATGCCGTCACTCCGCTTTTTTTACTGGTTCCGTCATAACTTTCCCGGTTCAGCGATACCAGCAGATCCGCATAGGCATTATTCGCCAGATCGGTACGATCAGAATCGTCCACGGATTTGTTATCTTCCCTTGTCATATAAACAACCACACCCTGATTGTTTAATTCTGACTTAATCAGCTGTGCAAACTCCAGATTATACTGGCTCTCCGTTTTCGAATCTTCCATCTCGGATTCATTTCCTTTTGCATAACCGCCCAGTGCCGGATCCAGGCAGACGATTCTGATGCCATCTTTCTTATAGGCATCCTTCGCCGCATTCTTATCACGGACCGGATTTTCCAATGTGGTTATTTCCTCCGGTGCATCTTCCTGTGCCTGCTGTGTGGTCTCTACTGTCGTGGTTATTGCAGCCAGTGATTCATCCTCTGCCTGTTTTTTCTGTATATAGTTTCTGTACTGTACAAGCCCGGTAAATATTCCTGTCTCAATTACAATAATCAGGAACAATATCATCTGCGGCCTATATTTTCTCATCAAACTATTCTTCATTTATAAACTCCCACTATTACTTATTATTAATATAATTAATCAATCCCTCTGCCTGAATAATCTTCTGCATAAACTCAGGGAATGCCTGTCCCTTATATTCCGTTCCCTTTGTTCTGTCATAAATCATGCCGTTGTCAAAATCAACTTCTACCACATCCCCTGCTTCAATATTCTGTGCAGCTTCTGCTGATTCGATAATCGGAAGTCCGATATTGATTGCATTACGGTAAAAAATTCTTGCAAATGTTTCGGCAATGACACAGCTTACACCTGCTGCCTTAATGGAAATCGGTGCGTGTTCCCTGGAAGATCCGCATCCGAAATTCTTATTTGCAACAATTATATCCCCTTTCTGTACTTTCTTTACAAAATCAACATCGATATCTTCCATGCAGTGTTTTGCAAGCTCCGAAGGATCCGGAGCATTTAAATATCTGGCTGGAATAATTACGTCTGTATCTACATTATCTCCAAATTTAAAAACATTTCCTTTAGCTTTCATTGTATTTCCTTTCTATCGTGACATACCTTTATAAACCTAATTCACATGGACATGAAATCTTTCCTGTAATTGCAGATGCTGCTGCTACTGCAGGGCTTGCAAGATAAACTTCAGATTCCGGATCTCCCATACGTCCTACAAAGTTTCTGTTTGTGGTTGCAACGGCTCTCTCGCCTTTTGCAAGGATTCCCATATGTCCACCGAGGCAAGGTCCGCAGGTTGGTGTGCTGACTGCAGCACCTGCTTTAATAAAGGTGGAGATCAGTCCTTCTTCGATGGCCTGAAGATAAATCTTCTGTGTAGCAGGAATTACAATCGTTCTTACATGCTCTGCCACATGTCTGCCTTCCATGATCTTCGCTGCAATTCTTAAATCCTCCATTCTTCCGTTTGTACAGGAACCGATTACAACCTGGTCAATCTTTACTTCTCCGACTTCATCGATGGTTCTTGTATTTTCCGGAAGATGTGGGAATGCTACGGTAGGCTTTAATTCATCCAGATGAATGACATAGGTTTCATCATACTGTGCATCTGCATCTGCATTGTATACTTTATATTCCTTTGTGGAATGTTCTTTCATATATTCAATCGCCAGTTCATCTACTGGGAAAATGCCGTTCTTCGCACCGGCTTCAATCGCCATATTTGTCATGGCAAAACGATCGTCCATGGTCAGATAGGAAATACCATCCCCATAGAATTCCATGGATTTGTATAATGCTCCATCCACTCCGATTAATCCGATAATGTGAAGGATAATGTCTTTCCCGCTGATCCATTTTGCAGGCTTTCCGGTAAGTTCAAATCTTAATGCGGACGGCACTTTAAACCATGCCTTTCCGGTTGCCATGCCTGCAGCCATATCGGTAGAACCGACTCCTGTTGAAAATGCACCTAACGCACCGTATGTACAGGTATGGGAATCCGCACCGATTACAACGTCTCCTGCTACCACAAGTCCTTTTTCCGGAAGAAGTGCATGTTCAATACCTACTTCTCCTGTTTCAAAAAAGTTTGTAATATCATTTTTAATGGAAAATTCCTTTGCACATTTACATAATTCTGCAGATTTTATATCTTTGTTTGGTGTAAAATGATCAAGAACAATCGCAATCTTATCTTTATCAAATACGCCATCTACATTCATCTTCTTCATTTCTCCAATCGCAACCGGAGAAGTAACGTCATTTCCTAATACTAAATCTAAATCAGCCTCTATTAACTGTCCTGCTTCTACTTTGTCCAGTCCACAGTGTGCGGCCAGAATTTTCTGGGTCATTGTCATTCCCATGGATGAATTCCTCCTTTTGTCTTGTAAATTAATTGACCTTGATTTTATCACACTTAAATTGTAATGTAAAGAAAAATTTCTTACAGGGAATTTTCCCGTTCCTCTACGATTTTAAGTATTTCTTCTGCCAGAGCCGGTTCTTTTCTTGTCAGATCTTTTACTTTTTCTTTATATTTTTCAATCTGTTTTTTATTAAAATCCATAGTTTTGCGCAGACCTTTTTTTCTGCGGTTTAAACTATCTTCCATCTCTTTCATGACGGACGCATCCGTTACTGTCTCCATCTGCATTTTCCACACGGATGAATCGGATAATCCCATACTGTCAATCAGAAGATCATACTGTTCCTGTGCCTCTTCAAGCTCCCGCGACATTCCATGATAAGCCTGCCGTTCTTTTTTCGCCGTGAGATAGAGTCTCCAGTAATTATTCAGCTCATAGGAATTACGGATTCCCAGTTTTTTATAGGTATAATCCACCCTGCTTTTTACATTTGCATACAAAAGCCGATATTTATTTAACAAACCGACCGCTTTTTTCATCTTCTTTTCATTCAGACGTATCTCGCGGACATTTTTCTGGTAATATACCATGATCAATGCGACTGCAAGTGCCGTTCCCAGTACGGACAGCAGGATTCCAAAGGTAAAATCATAATCCGTATTCAGATGGAAATAAAACATTCCGCCCAGCACTACCGCCATTGCTCCCATAATCACATAGGCAATCGTCCTCATTCCTGCTATTTTCTTCTGGCAGTCCTTCTGTTCGTAAATAAGTGCCGATTTTTCCCCCTCAATATTGTGCAGATCTGTTTTCAATGCCTGCATATAATTCTCATCATCATGAAGTTCTTTCAGAATCACCGACATATCTTTCTCATTCGCAGAAATATACTGATACATATTTTCTGGAATTTTTGTTCCGTAATTACGGTAACTTTCCTGATCCTTCCTGAGATTCTGTATTCTTCTGGAATAATATGCCAGCTGGCCGCCGTCTTCTTCTTCGGACATCTTTACTCTCCGGACATCTTCCATATAGGCATTTACCGCCTTATATTCTTTCTTTGCCTCGGTCAGCCGTGCAGAACTTTCCAGGATTTCATCACAGCAGTCCCTGACATATTGCATTTTTTCCTGTCTGCTATGCGGTATTTCTTCTCTTCTGTCATGGGGCATAACAGGCTCTTCCCTTTCTGTTTCCATGATTTTTGGTTCTTCCGGCTTCTGAAGCAGTTCCGGCTGTTTATTTAATTGCTCATGTCTTTTATAATTACTGCTGTCACTCCATTCCAATTCTTCTTTTTTCTTCTTTCTGGAAAATAATTTCATGTTTTACTCTGACTGCCTTTCTGTTTCCTGTTCTCTGTATTCTTCTTTCCACCCGTCGATTACCTTTCCCGTATTTCTGTAATACTCCGTCAGATCCGTTTGCCCCTCTGCCGATACCATCTGCCGGAATATCTTTGTTTCTTCTTCCATTTCGATTCTCTGTGTTTCCTGCGTAATCACGGCAGCATAACGATCCATGACTTCCTGTGTAATCTGATATTTCTGCATATACTCTCTTTTTATGCGTTCTGCCTCTCCGGCTTCCGTTTCATTCTCATTTTCCTTCAACAGAAGCAGTGTGCAGATCAGATTATCCAGATATTCTTCTTTTGCAACCGTATCAGCCGCTTTTTCAAAACATAACAGTGCTTTTTTATAGTGAAATGCCTTCACTTTTATCACTCCGATATTATTCCAGGTATCCGCAGTGATTTCATCTTCGGTTTTCTCCGGAGGCAGCTGTAAAAGCAGTTGATATTCCCTGAGGGCTTCTCCTGTCCTGCCCTGATGGTATAACAGATCTGCCCTTGCCTTTTCATTTTCCGCAGGTGTGCGGCTTTTTATCTTCTGAAACTCCCGGCTGATTCTTTTTTTTTCTTCTGCGGAATAATAATCTGTATACAAAATCACATCCTCTGCAAAAACCGTGTAATGCCTGCCTGATAAAATGTCAATATTCAGTTTCTGTATCAGTGCATCCTGTTCCATCGCTTTCAGAAAATCAAAAAAATCTTCATCAAAAAATCCGGCATCCAACGCATAGATATTATGATAAATATAATAACAAAGTTCTGCCATGGATGTAAGAACCATATCTGAATTTTTCACACAAAACCCTGCACCTTGTTTTCTTTCCGTCAAAATTAATCCGCTCATTTTTCTCCTCCTGTCTTTACAGAGAAATTCTCTTTCTTATTTTCTTTCCGGATGATGCAAAAAACGGACCAAATCCTTTATCCGATATTGTAATCTCAAAACTCTTCTCATTGACATATCCCAGTTCAACCTCTATGCACATGGTTTTGTCCCGTCTCTGTGGAAACTCATCAAAATCCACCTCAATCAGCTGTCTTTCTTCCTGAAACGGCGAACTGATTACCAGACTGACATGACTGATATCATCCACAATCAGTTCCTGGCTGTTATGTGATTCTGTCCAGCTCTGTCCGGCACGCAGCATGGAAAATTCTTCTTCGTTTCCTTCTTTTTCAATCAGGATTCCGATATTTAACAGTGTTTTTCCTTCACACAGAATCAGAATATCCTTATATTCTTCATCCTGTATGGACACTGCCGCACCATCTGCAAAGAGATTCATTCCCTTAAATGCCTTTCTTCTGCGGCATATTTCGGCAGCCGATTTGCGGTACCAGTTATCGTAAAATCCGATTCCTGTAAAAAATACACAGCTTACAATATGTGTCTTATAATCTTCCTGCAGATATGAAAGCAGAATATCATCTGCCTGTTCTCTGCCGCTTTTTGTCTTTAACATATTATAGCTTATCCGTCCGGTAAGATTCTCTTCTTCCACAAATATTACCAGTCCGTTTTTTACTCTCCGCTTTGTAATATTCTGACAGATAAATTCATTCTCATCCATTCGGAAGAGTGTTACGTCATTTGCCCAGATTTCTCTCTTATTGCATAACACATAAGAAACATAAGTTTCCGTATGTGTCTTTACATGAATCTTTTCTTTTGCAAATCCAAGTGTCTGAAACAATCCACTGACCAGATGTTTTAACCGGATATCGGGAGAATCCGAAGTAACTATAATATGATTCACCGTGGTAAATCCGATTCTTTCCCGGGCTTTCCGGAACAGGATACGAATATATTCCTGCAGCAGGGTTTCTCCGGAATATTCTTTTCCTTCGATATATTTTACTTCCTGCTGCTGAAACAAAAGATCAATCCGGTCTGCCAGATTTTCCGGTCTGCCATTTTCAGCAGCGAAACCTGCCTCATCGCCGGCAAGCCATTCCCCGGTATTCTCTTTTTTATATAATAGCATTGGTATCATATATTTTTCATCATCCGCACAGATACTCATAGAAACCGGAACACTTCCTTTTTCTTCCATGTAGGATATACTGGCAAATCCGGGTGACAGATCAATACCAAGTGACCGTATTATTTTCTCTTCCATTTATTTCTCCTTCCAGGTGATCATAAAAATACTTTCATTCCTTTTCTTTTTTACATAATAATCCGTCATAAGATCGCCCAGGGTATTTTCTTCCCGCATTTCCCGGCACAGAATCATGTTATTGAGCAGACCATACGGGGTATTTCTTCCGATCGTATCCTGTTCTGCCCGCAATTCCATGCTCTGTGGAATGCTTTCACTCTCTCCGTCATCTTCGGTAAGATAATACTTTATGGTTTCACCATGGAACAGAACAAATTCCTTCGTGTAAATTCCATAGCAGGAATTTCTCATTTCTTCCGTATGATATTCTTCTTCTGCCATTTCATTTCTGTAATGAAGCAGAATCTTCCGATCCGGTATGCTGCGATATTCCAGAATGGTCTTATTCTCAAGTTCCTCGGGTATCGGGAAATATTTCGCATACTTTTTAAAAAAATTGTATTTTTTATTTCTTTCGCACATTTCATACAATAGTTTTCTGCTTAACTGAATCTGCCTCTCCTCCGGTTCTTCCCTGTCGGACTGATACCTCAGCCATGCCAGTTCACACAGATAATGTACGTCCTCTTTGTTCAGCAGTTCCCGTTCAATATGTCGGAATACTTTTTCGTCAATCACGGTTTCCCGTACAAAATAATCATAGGACTTGCGGATCAGATATGCCCGTTTTACCTTTGCCGCAGCTCCGTTTTCGATGTATGATTCAAATACACTTCCGATATGGTTGCTGTATTCCCCGGTAAATAACATCTGGACAATGATTCTCTCTTCCAGATCCCGGCTTTCACACTGAAACCGTTTTACTGCATTCCAGATCCGGTACATTTCCCTGGTAGAACCAAAATAATATCTGCTGATATAATTCAGTGTATTTTCATTGTATTTTCCATGCCAGAATGCGGTCACTGCTATTTCCATCAGATTTTCATCCGCCGCCGTTCCCGGTTGTATGATTTTATCCGCACAGCGGAACAGTAATTTGGCATCCATATAGGTACAGCCATATTTTGTAAGCAGCTGAAATGCCCTTTCGTACAAACCGCGTTTTAAACACTGCCGGATAATTTCCAGTCTTGCCTGCGAATCCAGTCCCGCCGGATCCACAGCATTCAGATATGCCCGGAATTGTACATCCGTACTGTTCGATGCATAGTATTCAATCACCTTCTGCTGCAGAAACTGCTTATATCCCTTTACGATATCTGCCGTCCGGATCAGTTTCTCCATAATCTCCACTGCACGCGGAACATATTTCTGATAACAGAGGTATTTATCACAGAAATAAATCAGTAACCCCAGATGATCCTTGTGGGCCTCATAACAGAGTTCCAGCAGCTTTTCTTTTGATAACAATTTCTGCATATGATAGCTGACGGTTTTCATATATCGGTTCCCCTGTGCATCCACAAATGCCAGTGCCGCATCCTCGGAAAAAATTCTTAGATAAGCCTTCTGTCCCGTCAGAAATACTCTCTCTTCTTTTGACATTTCTTTATGTATAACAATAACCTCCCGGATCGCCGGATCGTCACAGGTTATCATACAGGTATTTAAAATATCTGCCAGCTTTTCCAGATATTCGGCTGCCGGAACTGCATCTTTTAACAAATCCTTATATACCACCGCCAGTTTATCATTCATTCTGCCCTTAAGAATACTTTCCTGCACATAATTTTCCATAATCCGGTAATACATCCGATAGATTTGTCCGGCTTCCTCTTTATATTCCACTACTTTCTTATAGAGAAAATCCAGTTTTTCCCCTTTCAGGGTAAGATTGTATACAAAATACAATAATACAACATCCGGGATTCTTCCCTCGTATTCAAAACTGATGGACTGCATATAATATTCATACAGGCCGGTTAATTTCAGATTCTTCTGCACCGCCAGATCGTACCATTCAAAGTATCTGTTCTCTGTTTTTGCACCTTTTATGAGCATACCAGTAATCTCTCCCAGCAGCTCGTCACTCCCATACTGTCCGTACAGACCAGTCAGTATCCGGAAGGTATCTTCTTCAAATACGCGTTCCATACTGCAGATATCCCGAATCCGTCCCGCAAGTTTTTCAGAAACCATACCTGTCTTTATGCCAAAACGGATCACAGATTTTTCAAATGCATCCAGGATTCTTAACAGTGACGGTGTTTCATTTAATACCATCAGGACCTCATAATACATCAGAGGGCTTCTCATGCCGCGATCATACAGTTCTTTGGTCCGTATCATCTTAAGACTTTCATTTCTGTCGTAACTGCTATCGAGATAGAATAAGAACCACAGAAGCTGCCAGCGGTCATTCCCCTGCTCATATAACTTCCGGATCCGGTTCTTCATTTCTTCAGTCACACTTTCATCACGCTCTTTTAATGCCCGGATATAATATGCAAAACATTTCAGTTCCGCCGGCGAATCTTCCTGCAGCTGTTTTTCCGCTTCTTCCAGCTTAATCTTCGCCTCCACTTCCTTGCCCTGTGTCATCATGAGCTGGGCATAGACAAGTTTTGTAAATACATCGTCTTTTCCCAGTCTGCGCATCTGCGTAATAGTTTTTAAGGAACTTTCCGTCCAGTCAGTAAATGATATTTTTTTCATGCGGAAGGACAGATAAATCTGATACAGATGTGTCATTTCTTTCTTTGCCAGAAGATAATTGCTGTCCTTTACCAGCTCCCCGTTTCTGTGGTTCTTATAGACGCACACGGGAATTCGGATAATATTATGCACGGAGGTTATGGTAATCACTGCATAATTATTACCGGCACGCAGCTTTTTCGCACAGATGACATACGGTATTTCACAGATATTTCCATCAAAATCCTCCTGTGTCACCATTGTTCTGGTAAATTCCAGAAAATCAGAATCCACGGTAATATCTGCTTTTAAATATCCCCAGTGTTCTTTCTGCAGAACCAGTGTGTCCCTGTCATCGAGTCCAAAATTGCGATAATATTTTTTGTCGGATTTTGTGCAGAGCAAAACTGCCTTTTTCTTATTTGCGGCAATCAAAAATTCATCCATGGCAATATTTTTATCCGCCCCCTGCAGAAGTACCTGGTACTTTGCCCGCAGGATATAGTCATTTTTTAAAAATATTTCTTCAAAGGAAGAAGATACAAACAGGCGTAATGCCTCTTCATAATTCTTCTGCACCAGATCGGCAAAATGAAAGATATTATTGATCTTTCCAAGTGAAGTCATGGCATATTGCTCAGAAACCTGCAGCTTTACCGGCAGATAAATTTCTCCGCCGTTTGAAACAATGGAAATCGTGACTTCCAGTGTTTCCCCCGGTTTTAAATCACCGGCATCCACCCGGTAGACAATCCTTGTGCGATCGCCGGAAAACATATTCGTCTTTATTTTCAAATGCCGGGAAGAAGAATACAAAACCCCTTTTAATCTTCCCTGCCCCTGGTTGATCACGCAGAAGGAACTTTCCTGCAATTCCCCCGGCATCAGCACAGCTTCAATTTCTTCCTGATCTACAGACACTTTAGGATTCTCATAATCGATAATCCCCAGGGAAAGTTTATCTATCAGCTCTTTCATACTTACCTCCCGTCTCCTTTTATCATTTCCATATGTTCTCTGATTTTCTCTTCGTATCCCATACTGGTTGGCTCATAAAAATGTTCATTTATAAGGGCATCCGGAAGATACTGCTGACGGACATAATGATTCGGATAGTCATGTGCATATAAATAACCGGCTCCATGTCCAAGCTTTGCAGCCCCTTTATAATGTGCATCCTTTAAATGCACTGGCACTTCCATGTTTTCTCCGGATGATGCCGCATTCTTTACAACTTCCAAAGCTTTGTCAACCGCTCCGTAGGCGGCATTGCTCTTTGGTGCGGTTGCCACATAGATGGCAGCCTGGGATAATACAATTCTTGCTTCCGGCATCCCAAGCTGATGTACCGCATTTGCTGCTGCCACGGCTACAACCAGGGCATTCGGATCTGCATTTCCCACATCTTCCGAGGCACAGATCATGATACGTCTTGCAATAAAAGTAACACTTTCTCCTGCATAGAGCATTTTGGCAAGATAATACACTGCCGCATCCGGATCCGACCCCCGCATGCTTTTAATAAATGCAGAAATAGTGTCATAATGGTTATCCCCATCTTTGTCATAGCGGACTGCCCTTTTCTGGATGCATTGTTCTGCAACTTCCAGGGTAATATGTATTTTTCCGGTGTTATCATCCCGATCCGTCGTAAGGATTCCAAGTTCTACGGCATTCAATGCCATTCTCGCATCCCCGCCGGAAATCTCCGCCAGAAAATTGGCCGCTTCCTCATCGATCTCTGCATGAAATGCTCCCATTCCTTTTTTTTCATCATAGACCGCCCGGTGGATTAATTCCAGAATATCCTGTTTTTCCAGCGGCTTTAACTCAAATACAATCGAGCGGGATATCAGTGCCGAATTTACCTCAAAATATGGATTTTCCGTGGTGGCTCCGATCAGAATCAGTGTACCGTCCTCCACAAACGGCAGCAGATAATCCTGCTGTCCCTTGTTAAAACGGTGAATCTCATCGATAAACAGTATGGTCTTTTTTCCATACATTCCCAATGTGTTTTTTGCTTGTTCCACCACCGCCTCCATATCTTTTTTACTTGCCACGGTAGCATTGATCTGATGGAAATCGGCACTTGTTGTTCCTGCAATTACCTTTGCAAGAGTTGTTTTTCCCGTTCCCGGAGGCCCGTAAAACAGGATGGAACTGAGTTTATCCGCCTTTATTGCCCGGTACAGCAGCTTATCCTTACCGATAATATGTTTTTGTCCTACTACTTCATCAAGTGTTTCCGGACGCAGTCTTGATGCTAAAGGCGACTCTTTCTCCTTTCTGACCTCATTCATATATTCAAATAAATCCATCGTATTCTCCTTATAATGTCAGTTTCATTCTCTTTAAATTCCTGTATTTTATACATTCTCCCGTTTTTATTATTATAGCCTGATGATTTTTCAAGTCAACCTTTACTTTCACAGGCTCTTTTGCGGAAGCCATTTCAACCCTTACAATTTCTTCTTCTTTTCTGTCCTTCTTTTTTATTCTGGTTCTTACATAGTAACCGGCTGCCGCCGCTGCAATCTCCAGACGCAGGACTCTGTCGGAACTGTCCACCCGGATATCTCCTTTTTGCGAAGAACCTATGTATGCCACACGCTCTGCCTTTAACACTTTCAGTCCCATCATCTGGGCGGCAACATCCATGTAATCTTTCTCTTCTACTTCTTCCTCTACCAGAATAATATTTTTTATTCCTTCTTTATCATGTGTTACGACCGGGCAGATCCGGTAAATATTCGGAGTATTTCCCATCATCCTGTCCACAGCCATGCTGTAAGCCATAAACAGTGCAGGTGTGACTGCCAGCGATATTAACAGGTACAGCCAGCCGGAAATGCCAAGATTACCGATTTCAAAGAAGCTGCCAAACAAGGTAACCGCGGTAAGAAATATGCCGATAATCAATCCACACATGATAATACGGATGGTATTAAACGGCCGGCAGACTTTTATCAGCTCCACAAGTGAAGCGATCGCCAGTCCAAAAAATGCCATTGCCGATGTCTGGCTGCTGCTGATATGGAATACCGCACCGTAAATCTCTGCCACCAGTACATTGGTTAGTACAATCAGTCCACCCGGAATCGCCATTCTAAGCACATTCATGAGAAATTTTCCCTTAATCCGGTTCAGATTCGGCTCCATCGCCAAAATAAAGGATGGAATTCCTATGGTAAGTGATCCGAGCAGGGTAAGCTGTATCGGCTGGAACGGATACATGGCCGGGAAAAATACAAAGAACAATGCCAGTACAACGGAGTATATGGTTTTTGTAAGATATAATGCCGCCGACCGCTGGATATTGTTAATCGTTCGTCTGCCTTCTGCGACAATCGCCGGCATGGATCCAAAATCAGAATCCATCAGCACAAGCTGGGATACATTTCTCGCCGCATCACTGCCTGACTGCATGGCAATACTGCAATCGGCTTCTTTTAATGCCATTACGTCATTGACACCGTCCCCGGTCATGGCAATGGTGTGTCCCTGTTCCTTTAATGTCTTTACAAGGTCCAGCTTCTGTGCCGGTGTAACTCTTCCAAATACCGTATATTTCTCTACTGCATCCCTGATATCTTCCGGTGTATGTAAGGTATTTGCATCTACAAAAGATTTTGCATGAGGGACACCGACCCTCTGTGCAATATTGGAAACCGTCTGTGGATTATCCCCGGATATAATCTTGATCTTCACTCCCTGATTGCAGAAATACCGTATGGTTTCCGGTGCATTTTTCCGGATTCTGTCCGTAATCAGAATAAATGCATAAGGTTCCAGTTGCTTTGGCAGATTTCTTCCGTCACAGTGCCGGTCGGAATGTGCCAGTATTAAAACCCTGACTCCGTCCTTCGCGAAATGACTTTCCATCTCCTTTAATTCTGTATTTTCACATCCCAGCACAAAATCCATCGCGCCAAGAACATATGTTCCTCTTTTTTCAAAATCGACCAGGCTCCATTTCTTATCGGACGAGAAACTGATCTTCTGGACCACATGATAGGACTGCACCCTCTTTTCCAGCTTTGCACGGTTTTTCTCATATAGTTTCATGGAATATGCTTCAAGTGCCTGGAAGGTCGGATTCGTATCATTCAGTCCATTGGTAAAGAAATAGATAATTTCGTCGATCTGTTCCTTGGTAAATTTATCAGATAAAATCTCGACTCCGTCCACATCCATGACACCTTCCGTTATTGTTCCGGTTTTATCCAGGCAGAGGGTATCCACACGGGCAAGGGTTTCTATGCAGTACAGTTCCTGCACAAGTGTATTCTTCTGACCAAGCCGGATCACACTTACCGCCAGTACCATGCTGGTCAGCAGGACCAGACCGGACGGAATCATTCCGATCACAGCAGCCACGGTGCTGACGACGACAGATTTTAAACCTATTCCCGGAACCTGCATCTGATTGTAAAACAGGCACGCAGCCACAGGAACCAGCAAAATACTGATGCTTTTAATAATCATGCGGATGGAACGCAGCATCTCGGAATTCGGCTTCTTGATATATTTTGCCTGTCCCGTAATCTTGCTGACGTAATTATCTTTTCCCACATGAACGGCACGTGCAAGGACACTGCCGGACACAATGTAGCTGCCCGATAACACCTCGTCCCCGCATTTCCGGTACACAGGATCGCTTTCTCCCGTCAGAAGACTCTCATTGACCTCGCAGTCCCCTTTCAGGATAACAGCATCCGCACACACCTGGTTTCCGTTTTTTAATTCAAACACATCATCCAGCACAATCTCTTCAATGCTGATCTCCTGAAAGCTGCCATCCCGCAGCACCTTTACCACAGGCTCTGACATTAAGGATAATTTATCAATAATCCTCTTTGAACGTACTTCCTGAACCACTCCGATTAAAAAATTCCAGAATACCACTCCAAGAAACAGCATATTCTTATAGGAATGAACCAGAATCAGGCAGATCGCCAGAGCTATATTGATAAAATTAAACAGAGTAAAGATATTAGACGATATAATCTGTCCAATACTCTTTGTCTTCACGGAAAAATTTCCATTTACAAGTCCCTCTTCTTTCCGCTTATGCACTTCCTTTGCTGTCAGACCCCATATTTCCTTCTCTTCTGCATCCATAGTTTTATTCTCCCGGTATTATAATAATGTTCTATGAATAGTTTACTTTCATTATCTCTTTTCGTCAATATTTATTTCCTATTTCTATTGTTTCACACGAATTCTGTATCGGAATAAACTATAGTAATCCCTAAAATATGTTGGTTTTTTATGAATCAGGAATATCGCAGAATCGTGCAGACAGCTGCCATGTATGCACGTTCCCACAAACCTCCCCCTATGCACCGGCTGCCATGCACCGCCATCGTAGATACCGGCATATTTCCCCATATGGATCTTGCAGGCAGTATCACCGGTTTTTATGATCCGGTCGGTCACCGGTCCTCTGCCTATGATGATAACGGACACGGAACACACATCGCAGGTATCATATCCGGAAACGGCCAGTCCCTGGATGGCAGATATACAGGTATCTTTCCCGGCAGTCCCATTTTCTGCGTAAAAGCTTTAAATGAAAATGGAAATGGGAAAATTACGGATTTTATTGATGGGATTGAATTTCTTATCAAAAACAGGACGAAATATCACATCCGCATCATTAACATTTCCCTTGGTGCTGAATACGATAATTCCCCGGAACAGAAATCTCTGTTAGATTGCGTGGAACATGCCTGGGATCTGGGTCTTATCGTCTGTGCCGCCGCCGGAAACAACGGACCGAAACAGGGCAGCATTACTATTCCCGGTATCAGCAGGAAGATTATCACAATCGGAACTTATGATGACTACATTCCGGTACAGAATGAATCTTCCGGAAAACACCTCGTTAATTATTCCGGCCGCGGGCCGACTCCTGAATGTATCTTAAAGCCGGATATTCTCTGTCCGGGTTCAAATATCATGAGTCTGAATAACCACCCCCGGAGTTACCGCATAAAGAGCGGCACTTCGATGTCAACTCCGATGATAGCCGCAGTCATCAGCCTTGTGCTTTCGATTTTTCCGGATCTTACACCGAAAGAAATCAAAAAAGCGGTAAAGCTTTCCCATGACAGCCAGAATCTGCACTTTGACAGCCGGCACTTTTTCCGGTATTTTAATTAATGCCAGCAAAAAAGCTTTTGCCCCACAGATTTCTCCATGCTGCAAAAGCTTTTTTTTACGCAAATTCTTTTCGTAATCTTTTAATAATCTTTTTCTCCAGTCGGGATATATAGGACTGTGAGATTCCAAGCAAATCCGCAACTTCTTTTTGTGTCATCTCCATTCCATCCTCACGGTTAATGCCGTATCTCAGTTCCACAATCAGTTTTTCTCTTTTTGACAGCTTTCCGATCGCCTTATTTAACATCTTAATCTCTGCCTCATCTTCAAGATTTTTATATACAATATCTTCATCTGTTCCCAGTATGTCTGAAAGTAACAATTCATTTCCATCCCAGTCCACATTCAGCGGTTCGTCGATGGAAACTTCCATTTTTGTCTTATTATTTCTCCGCAGATACATCAGGATTTCATTCTCAATGCACCGGGATGCATACGTTGCCAGTTTTATGTTTTTCTCCTTATTATAGGTATTAATGGCCTTAATCAGGCCTATAGTTCCAATGGAAATAAGATCTTCGACTCCCACTCCGGTATTCTCAAACTTTTTGGCGATATATACCACAAGGCGTAAATTATGTTCTATTAATATTGATTTCGCTTCTTCTTCCCTTTCTGTGCCAAGCCGTTTTAATACCTCGGCTTCCTGTGCCGGATCAAGCGGCGGCGGCAGCACTTCTGAGCCACCTATGTAATGAATATCACCGCCCGGTGTAAAAAACAGATTCCGGATTGTAGGAATCATCTTAAATTTTAAACCATTACCAACTGACATATTTATAACCATTTATTTATACTCCTATTCAATATCATTCTATATTTTCCTCCGGCAGACAGTTCTCCCCTGTAGATCCCAAGATATGCCGGACCCAGTTTTATTTTGTTCCCCTTAACCGTCAATTCCATTTCATCACATTCAAATGCCGTCATTACGCCATTGCTTTTCCCCAGTGAATGATACGGAATGATTCGTATCTTTTCTTTAGTACCTCCTTTTCCTAATATATTTTCTGCCGTCTGCAAGTCAATAATATGTACCGGAGCTTTGCTGATTGTCTCCGAAAGAGAATTCCCCGAATCAAATAATGCCAAAACCGTTTCGGTTCTTCCCTTATTTCTCAGTACCACCTCCATAATATCGTCCAATGTGCCTGTCTTTTGCTGTTTTATCTGTACAATCCTGACTCCTGTGGAAATGACAGCATAGCTGATTCCCGCAAGGACGAGAAACGTAACCAGATTAAGTCGGAAACGAAAATATGCCATATTCATGATTCCGCCGGTACATACTGCCATTCCGTACATTGCCAGCCATGACTGTATATTCTCTTTCCATCCTGTCCTGCCAAAGGTAATCATACACATAAGATAACTGACGACCAGATATACGGCTATCTCTCCTGCTATTCCCAAATCTACCGGACATATGACACTTAAGGTAAGTACTGCCGCACCAAAAAAACTTCCAAAAAGATATGAAGTGGTATGAATCTTTTTCTTTCTGATAAGACCCGCCAGTTTCAGAACCATAAAGTCCATAATAAAATTGGTAATAAAAAAGATGTCCGCATAAAAAACGTACTTCAAAACTTTTTCCTCCGTCAAAAGCCTGTATGTACTTAACAGAAGGTGTTGCCTTCCATTAACTGTATTATGCTATCTGCATATATAGGTCATGTCAATGATTTGTAAAGACAACGTAAAAACAGGACTGCCGCCGGCAATCCTGTTTTTTACATCTTATTTTCTCTTTCTTATTTATTATCTCTTCTCTTTAAAAAATCCGGAACCTTTAAGGAAGAGCCGGAAGATGTCTGGCTTGTCCTTACTTCGTCAATATTAAATGTATCCGGTATCTTTGTTACTTTTCTTGGCTGTATTGTGTCTGTTGCTGCCGTCTGGCTGTTGCTGCTGCTGATAATCTGCTTGCCTGAAACGGTTGTATTCGTGCCAAAAGTTCTTGCCGGATTAATTCTGGAAACATTCTGTTTACCCGGGAATACCGGTGCCTGAGGTGCTGCACTTTCTTCTTCCAGTCCGGTTGCGATTACCGTGATGGTACAGGTATCTGCCTCAGAATCATCGTATCTTGCACCGAAAATAATATTCGCACTTTCCCCTGCAAGTTCCTGAACATAGCTTGCAGCCTCATTTGCTTCCATCAGTCCGATATCACCTGCAATATTAATGATAATATGGCTTGCCCCCTCAATGGTTGTATCAAGAAGAGGACTGGTTACCGCCTTCTGGACAGCCTCGTTCGCCTTATCATCACCCTTTGCCGTACCAATTCCAATATGGGCGATTCCTTTATCCTTCATTACGGTCTGTACATCCGCAAAGTCAAGATTGATGAGTGCAGGAACATTGATCAGATCCGTAATTCCCTGTACGGACTGCTGCAACACTTCATCTGCTTTCTTTAATGCTTCCGGGAATGTCGTTCTGCGGTCTACAATCTCAAGAAGACGATCGTTTGGAATTACAATCAGGGTATCTACATTCTGCTTCAGACGTTCAATTCCCTGGATTGCATTTGCCATACGGGTCTTTGATTCAAACTTAAACGGTTTGGTTACAACACCTACGGTCAGAATACCCATCTCTTTTGCAATGCCTGCAACAACCGGTGCTGCTCCGGTTCCTGTTCCGCCACCCATACCGCAGGTAACAAATACCATATCTGCGCCTTTGAGCTGTTCCGTTAATTCTTCCACATTTTCTTCCGCTGCCTTTGCACCAACCTCCGGCTGTGCTCCGGCACCAAGTCCTTTTGTCAGCTTTTCACCTATCTGAATCACTGTTGGTGCTTTACATAACTGCAATGCCTGCTTATCCGTATTGATTCCAATAAACTCAACTCCGGCAATTGTTTCATCTATCATTCGGTTGACCGCATTATTACCAGCGCCGCCTACCCCTACCACTATTATCTTTGCTTCTGTCTCAAATTCATTTGTCATAATTTCAAGCAAGGCTTTATCCTCCTAAAATCTTCTTTTTTACTATAATTAAAACCTATAGTATATAATATATTTTTTTTTACAAATAATCAATATCTTTTTTCATTTTTTACTGGGAATCTTTTTTAAACGTATATCCTTTGTTGTTTTTACTATACTCCGTCATATCCAGGACACCGCTCTCATCTTCTAATACATTTGTAATACTTACCAGATCATTTACCCTTTCACTCAGCTGCTCATCGTCTACACCAAGCTCAATCCTGACCTTACCGATATAAAGGGTAATCTCCAAATCTTTATTGATATAAATATTGTCGACCGCTATCTGGTAATGATCAATCATCTGTGTAATATCAAGAATGGTATCAAATGTATTCTTATCTTTCACCGGAATCATTTCGTTCACGACAATATGATCAAAATCGATTCCATTAATCATGGCTATTCCCGGCAGTTCCGTGGTCGTTACCTCTACTACGATGCCGTCTTTGTCAAAATACATACATTCCCCCATGTATTTCAGATAACCGATTACACTTTTTTCATATACCGTAACCTTAAATTTTGTAAATGTAATCATTTTAACTTCATATTTTTCGATGAACGGAATCTGTTTATGTTCTTTAAACTTTGAACGAAACAGAAATACAAAAGGATTCTTATCGATATCTTTGCTGAAAAGTGCTTTTTCCAGCATTTCATCATCACATTTTTCATTTCCTTCGTATGTAATATCCGTAATCCGGAGCGAGACAGCAAAAGCCGTTCCTCCTGCGGCCAGCAGAAGAACTATCAGTAAAATAATAATTCCCGTGTTTCTCTTTTTCCTCAATGCCATGCTCACTTACTCCATCTTTATCTGCTTTGATACCGCCAGGACAAGTCCCATTTCCATCATAAGAAACAATATCGATGTACCACCGTAACTAATAAACGGAAGGGTAATACCGGTATTCGGCAGAACATTGGTAACAACCGCTATATTCAGCACAACCTGAATGGAAATATGTGCCATAACTCCGATAACGATCATCGAACCATATAAATCCTCTGCATTATTTGCAATGACAAGCAGCCTCCATATCATCATCAGAAACAGCAGTATAACTGCGATTCCGCCAAAAAGTCCAAGTTCCTCACAAATAATGGAAAATATCATATCATTTTGTGCTTCCGGAATATACCCCAGCTTCTGCACACTCTGACCAAGTCCCTTTCCGGTTAGTCCGCCCGAACCAATGGCATATAATGCCTGCAGCGTCTGATAACCTTTTCCGCTGGCATAACTTTCCGGATCCATCCAGGCATCCACACGTTCGCTACGGAAACCGGAACCCAGGAACAAATATGCAAAAATAAGGGAAACACCCGCTGCACCGATTATAATATAATGACTGTATTTCGGACTTGCAACAAAAAGCATGACAAAGGTAATTCCCACAATAATAAGTGCGGAACTCATGTTTTTCGTAATCAGCAGAATCTCAGCTGCCGGAGGAATACACAGGGCAAATATCCTGGCTGTTACACCCAGTTTCCGGATATTCTGCCTCCGGTTATTAATCACCAGTGCAAGCAGCATAATCAGTGCAAGCTTTGCCACCTCCGCAGGCTGGATACTCATTCCGCCGATAATAATCCATCTTCTTGCTCCGTTTACTTCATTTCCAAGCGGCGATAATACAAGTGCAATAAGTATCAATGACGTGACATAACCCACAATTCCTGCCCAGGTAAGCTTGTGATAATCAATATTGGCAACAATAAACATAACAGCCAGCCCAAGCAGAGTCGATTTAAACTGTTTCTTCAGATAGTATGTAGAATCGCCAAACTCTATGGCAGCATTATAGGAACTGGTACTATACAGCATCAGAAGTCCAAATGCAAGCATGAATATAATCAGAAACATCAGACTGTAATCAAAATAACTTTTCTTTGTCTTTTTCCGAACAAAACTTTTGCTTCTTGTAATATATTTCTTAGACTGTGCGGGTGGACTTGCACTATAAGTTACTCTGCTCATCCTTTCTGCCTCCTTTTAACGTAATTCTTTCACATACTGTTTAAATAGTTTTCCTCTTTCCTCATAACTTTTAAACATATCCCAGCTTGCACAGGCTGGAGACAAAAGAACTGTTTCGCCTGCATCTGCATTCTCAGAAGCGGTCACAACTGCTTCCTGTAAGCTCTTTACCCGTCTGATATTGGTAAATCCATGTCTGCGTGCTGTTTCTTCTATTTTATCAGCCGTTGCTCCTAAAAGAACCAGACATTTAATCTTATCACCAAATGCCTCTACCCAGTCATCATATTCCGAGCCTTTATCATATCCGCCCGCAATCAGTACGGTCTTATTTTCCATTGCCTCCAATGCTTTTTTGGAAGCATCCGTATTCGTTCCCTTAGAGTCATTATAATAAACAACATCTTTTATCGTTGCTACATATTCTATTCTATGCTCAATCGCATCAAAATTCTTAATGGTATTCAGATATGTTTCGCGTGGTACACGCATTGCTTCCGCAATGGCAATCGCTGCCATAACATTTTCCGCATTATGCACACCGACCAATTTCATCTCTTTTGTATTCATAAGGAAGGTATCCCTGCCCTGGTCAGCAAGATAAATATTTCTCTCCCCGTCCATGTAGATACCATTTTCTAACTTTGTCCGACTGCTGAAAAATACTACTTTACAGGATAACTCATCCGCCCTTTTTCTTAATACATCATCCTCATAATTTAATACACAGATCTCATCCGGTCCCTGATTCTTTGTAATCCGAAATTTTGTATCAATATAACAGTCCATGGTTTTATGCCGGTTGAGATGATCCGGGGTAATATTAAGAATTGCTGATACACAAGGCTTAAACTCTTCGACTGTTTCTAACTGGAAACTGCTGATTTCTGCCACTGTCACAGAATCTTCCCTTGTTTTTCCTGCCATAAGTGTATATGGTGTACCGATATTCCCAACCACAAATGTACTTTCAAAATAATCAGACATTATTTTTCCTGTCAGGGCTGTTGTCGTTGTCTTGCCATTTGTTCCCGTAATTCCGATTACTTTTCCCCTGGAACATCTGTATGCAAGTTCGATCTCACCCCATACAGGTTTTTCCTTTGATCTGATAAGCTGCATAAAAGGTACATCAAGCGGGATTCCAGGACTTACCACACATAAGTCAATCTCTTCTGCGATTTCTTCTGAAAGCTCACCTAAAACAACATCCACGCTGTCCAAATCCTGTACACAGGAAACCCTCATTTTTTCATATAAACTTTCTTCCTGTAATTTCTCATTACCGTCATATAAAATAACATCTGCTCCTGCTGCCTTAAGTAAACCAACAGCTCCTATTCCGCTTATTCCTGCACCGGCTACAAGTACCAGTTTATCCTTTAGTTCCATTTTATATCCTCCAGTTCATTTATTATATTCTAAAACCCTCTTGCTGCCACAAGACAATATTCCCATTTTTTGTCTCTTTGGTAGTATATACTTTTTTGTTTGATTAATCAATCATTATTGTGCTTTTTTAATCTCCAGGTAAGGCAGGACATCTTCATACAGGGAACTGATTACCGGTGCAGCAATCGTTCCTCCATAATAAATTCCCACTGGTTCATTAATCAGGCAGATTGCTATTACCTGTGGATCATCTGCCGGGGCAAATCCTATGTAGGAAGAAATATATTTTCCATTTCCACGCGGAAGTTTTTCTGATGTTGCTGTCTTTCCTCCGACATTATAGCCTTCTACCTGTCCGTTTTTTCCTCCTCCTTCACTTACAACCTGTGTAAGGATATATTTCATATTTTCTGAAGTCTGGGAAGATACCGTCTGTTCCACCGTCGGATATTCAAATGCCTCTAACAGGTTTCCCTCATCGTCACAGGTTCCCACTGCAAAATGCGGTGTAATCAACATCCCGCCATTTATTACAGCACTTACCGCCCGCAAAAGCTGCAACGGTGTAATCTGGAACGACTGACCAAATGACATGGTTGCCATCTCCACCTGCCCTACATTCTCCAGTTTATGGATAATCGTTCCTGCTTCTCCCGGAAGATCCACACCTGTTTTCTCCATTAATCCAAGTTTCTGCAGATAGTAATAAAATCTTTCCGGACCGATTCTGAGACCAACATCAATAAATACCGGATTACAGGAATTCATGGTTGCCTGCACAAATGTTTCACTTCCATGCCCTGCCGTTTTATGGCATTTAATTCTCCGATCTTCTACCATACGGTAACCAGGACAGGAAAACATACTGTCAAGACTTACCACACCTTCTTCTAATCCCGCCGTTGCTGTTACAATCTTAAATGTGGAACCCGGTTCATAGGTATCATTAATACACTGATTCCGCCACATCTTATTTAACAGATTCTGATATTCTTCCGTCCCTCTGGCTGCATCTGCTTCACTGTTTAATTCATATGGATGGTTCAAATCAAATTCCGGATTGTTTACCATTGCATAGATCTCTCCATTCTGTGGATTCATCACAATAATCGAAACATATCCAGCACTTTTTTCTTCCATAACTTTTTCTGCTGCCTGCTGCGCATACTGCTGTATGTTCACATCCAGCGACAGCAGAAGATTCTGTCCTGCAATGGCTTCTTTTCTTCCCTCAACCACCTGATCAAGCTCAATTCCTCTCGCATCTGTCTGCGTCAGAATTTCACCATCCGTACCTTTCAGGTAATCCTCATATTCGACTTCGAGTCCTATGATTCCCTGATTGTCACTTCCGGTAAATCCCAATACTTTTGATGCCAGTGTGTCATATGGATAATAGCGCTTATAATCCTCATCCACTTTTACCCCGTCGAGGTCATAGGAACGAATCAAATCTCCTGTTTCTTTTGAAATATTTGACTTTATCTTTTCCCTTACACTTATTTTTTCTACCTTTTTTTTTATATCATCCTTTGACATTCCCAGTGTATCGGATAATACCTGTATCACTTTTTCCGGTTCTTTTATCTGATTATAAATAACAGAAACAGTGCAGACCGTTTCATTTGAAGCTATGACCACACCATTTCTGTCCACCAGTTTTCCTCTTGCTGCCTTAATTTGTCTTTCTCTCTCATGAAGTTCCTGTGCCAATCCGGCATAATGCCTGGAACGGAATATCATGACATATCCGATACGAATGCCCAGCAGGATAAATATAATAAATATTGCAAAAAAATATATAACCAGCTTCTTTTTGTTATAAATTCTGCTCCTGTACTCACCTTTTAATTTCGTCAAATGCACAGTTTCACCTAAATTCATAGACTTTATAACATTTTATTATACTTCGGCTGATATATGCCAATTTTATTCCGGTTCTGTCAGTCCGGTCAGCTCATTGTCCAGATTATTGCCAGCCACTTCCGGTTCTCCGATATTGGAAACCGTTGTTTCCTCCTGGGTTGCCTGTTCTGCAGATGCCTGCTCTGTAGATGCCTGTGTGCTGTTATCCGGCTGCTGTGCCGGTTCAGTTGTCTGCGTACTGTCATCCGACTGCTGTGCTGATTCCGGATTATCCTGTGCCACATTCAGATATGGGAGTACTTCCGACATAATTGCCGAAAACAGGCTGCCCGTAACAGTAGAAGAATCATCGGACGGATTATCCATTACCACATAGCAGACCACTTCCGGATCATCATATGGTGCAAATCCTATGAAAGATAATAAATATTTATTATCTTTTCTCGGTGATTTCTGGGCTGTTCCTGTTTTACCGGAGATAAGATATCCCGGTACTGCCGCACTCTTTCCGGTTCCATAATCCACACATCCTCGCAGTCCTGTCTTAATATAGTCCGAGGTTGCCTTTGTGACCGTCTGCTTTACCGGTGTTTCTTCCACATTTTTCACAATGCTTCCATTGCTCTTTACAATCTGTTTTACAACATGAGGTTCATAATAATATCCCCCATTAATAATAGAAGAAAATGCTGAAGCCAGCTGAATCATGGTTACGTTTGCCCCCTGTCCGAATGAACTGATGGCAAGATCCGTATCCGTCATCGTATCCGGCTCATACATCAGTTTGTCACAACTGGATTCTCCCGGCAGATCAATTCCAGTCTTGGTACCGAAACCGAATTTGCGGATATAATTGCTGAACATCATTATCCCTTCCAGTCTGCCAATCTGCATCATGGCATCATTACAGGAAAAGGCCAGTCCCTGTGCAGCAGTAATCACTCCGTGTCCGCTTGTTTTATGACATTTGATATAATTTCCCGGATACTGCTCGCCGCCATCACACAGAAATGTCATATCCCCACTTATCAGTCCCTGTTCCAGTGCGATCGCTACCGTAACCGGCTTAAAGGTAGAACCCGGTTCAAATGTATCACTAATGCAGTAATTTCTCCAAATCGCATTATAAACTGCTAATTCAACATTTGTTTTCGCCTGTTTCTCTTCTTCCGTCGGATTATCGCCAAGAACCGGAATGGTATCTATCTGTTCCTGTGTTGCGATTCCTTCCAGCTGTCTCGGATTATTCAGATCATAATTTAAATCTCCTGCCATTGCCAGTACTTCCCCGTTTTTCGGATTCATAACAAGAACTCCCATATTGTCCGGGTGATACTGTTCTTTCCACTGTGCAATATATTTTTCAATGATTGTCTGTATATTAAAGTCAATGGTAGAAATAACGGTATCGCCGTCCGTTGCTTCTTTTGTGATCTTTTCCATAATGTTATCACTGTTGACATAGCCGTATTCCCTGCCGTCAACACCATTCAGATACTCATTGTACTGTTCTTCTATGCCCCAGTTTCCGACATTGCCGGATACCGTAAAACCGATGACATGGCTCGCCAGCCTTGAAAACGGATATTTTCTCTGATATTCACTCTCAAAGGTAACCCCTTTTACATATGGGTTATTATCTTTATCATCGGAAATGGCAAGAAATGCCTTGATCTCCTCATAGGACAGCTGTTTCTGGTAAACCAGATAACTCCGTTTATTATTATTCTGAATCAACTGCCGCAACTCTTCTTTATCATAACCAAAGCAGGAATTCAAGGCTTCCAGGGTCGGCTCTATGTATTTCTCATCCTCCAGAATCAGTTTCGGATCCAGAATAAGATTATACACTTTGATACTGGTCGCCAGGGTAACTCCGTTTCTGTCCAGAATATCTCCACGCTTAAACGGCAGCACCGTACTGCTGTAATTATTCTGTGCCAGCACCTTTACGGTATATTCATCTCCTTTTGCCTCATTCAGGCGCAGAATCACTATGCTTAATCCGAACATCATGAGAAGAAGGATTAGAAAATAAACCATGGTCTTCTCGCTCATTTTTCTGGTAAATACTGCCGGTATTCGTCTTTTACTCTTTTTTGTCATCTTAATAACTCCATTATAAAAAGCTTAATCCTGCGGTACATCTGCATACTGATTCATAAATTCATCCACATGTTTCTGAAAATATCTGATCTGATCTTCATTTGCCATTACCATGCCAAGTTCATTGGTTGCAACATTGATAATTCTGTTGATATCAATATATGCATCAATATCATAGGACACCGCATCATTCTGGGAGGCCTGTACTTCTATCTGCGATTTTAAAGAATTAATATTTGACTTTGCCTCTGAAATATCTGCCTGATAATTCAGGTATGTTACACTTAACAGCACGGATACAATAACTAATGCCGACAAAAAAACCACATACTTTAATCCCATGGATTCTGACTGCATTCTCTTATATCTTGCCCTGCTGCTTTCCTTCTCCATCTCTTTTGCTGCATGTCTGGATAAAGGTTTTTCTTTTCTTTTTCTTACCGGTTCAGCTGTTTCATAGCGTCTTGCCGGTGCCGCATTTCCTCTGACATAATCTGCTCTGCCTTTTTTTCCTGCGGCATGTGCCTTTTTTATTGTTTCATACTCAATCTTTTTCGCCGCATTTCCTTCTGTATAAAATCCATAAGATTTCTGTGCCATAATTTTTTACCTCTTTTCGTCTCCCTTGCTATCTTTCGCTTTTCTCAAAGACTCGTAACTTCGAGCTTTTTGAACGTTTGTTTTCCTCCACCTCCTGTTCCGACGGAACAATCGGTTTTCTGGTAATTACTTTTCCTTTTGATTTTCTTCCACATACACATACCGGAAAATTCTTCGGACATATACATGGATCTTCATTTTCCCTGAATTTATTCTTTACAATTCTGTCTTCGAGAGAATGAAATGTAATAATACATAATCTTCCGCCATCATTCAGCAGATCGATCATCTCATCTATAGAATCCTGTAACACTTCCAGTTCCCTGTTTACTTCTATCCGGATCGCCTGGAATGTCCTTTTCGCCGGATGTCCTCCGGTTGCCCTTACTTTCGCCGGAATCGAAGCCTTAATAATCTCGATGAGTTCTCCCGTGGTTTCTATCTCTTTCTCCTGTCTGGCTGCCACAATATGCTTTGCTATATTCTTTGCAAATTTTTCTTCACCGTAATCACGGATGACACGATATAATTGCATTTCATCATACTGGTTTACCACATCTTTCGCCGAAAAAGAACTGCTCTGATCCATCCTCATATCCAGCGGTGCATCTTCCCTGTAGGTAAATCCCCGCTCCGCGTTATCCAGCTGATACGAGGAAACCCCGATATCAAGCAGAATCCCGTCCACTTTGTCAATCCCCAGATTTTCAAGAACACTCTTCATCTGACAGTAATTGCTCTTTACACAATCAATCCTGACGTTTTTTCCAAACTCTTTTAACCGTTCCCCGGCAGCCTGTAATGCACAATCATCCTGATCAATCCCTACAAATCTGCCTTTTTCCGAAAGCCTCTTACACACCTGGCTTGCATGTCCGGCTCCTCCGAGAGTTCCGTCCACATAAATGCCATCTGGTCTGATTTTCAGACTTTCGATTGTTTCTTCCAGTAATACCGGTCTGTGTTTAAATTCCAAGTGTGTACCTCCTTCCGTTCTTTATATGCCTAAATCTGCCATATGTCCGGCAATCTTATCCATATCTTCAAAATCCAAATCTTCCTCCAGCCGTTTCGGATCCCAGATTTCAATCCGGTTTCCGACACCGATCATGACAGCTTCTTTTTCAAGTCCTGCCGCCTCCCTAAGGGTTGCCGGAATCAATATTCTTCCCTGCCTGTCCACATCAGGGATCATGGCCCCGCGCAGAAAATATCTCGCAAACTGTCTTGCCTTTTTGTCGGTCATGGGAAGTGCATTCAGCTTTGCTTCAAATTCTGTCCATGTATCATGTGGAAATACAAAAAGGCATCCATCAAGCCCTTTGGTCACAATAAATTCATTTCCCAGTGCTTCACGAAACTTTGCAGGTACGATTACGCGCCCCTTTGCATCGATTGAATGAGTATATTCTCCCATGAACATAGCATTACCTTTATCTTTCTCTGGGTAAATTTACCACTTTTACCCACATATCACCACTTCAAAGAAGATTTTATATCAATTTTGACTATAAATCAAGACCAAATTAAAAAATATCTTTATTTTTTGTTTACATTTTACTATAATTATATAATACTGATGCTAGGGGCAAAAGGTCTAAATCCACATGAGCTTGCTCATAAGTGGGTGAAAGACCTTGGGACCCGCCCCAATATGAGCATAAAAGTGGAGCGTAAGCTTCACGATATGCGAATATAGGGCAGGATTGTGGGAGTACGAAGTACGGAACAATCCGTAAGGCATCTTTTGGCCTTAACATCATAATAATGCCAGGGGCAAAAGGTAAAAATGCTGTTCATGCCCACATGACAGCCCTGAGATCTGGCATACTAATAATTTAGAAAGGATTATTTATGCTGACTTACTCATTTGAAAATCTGGGTAGAGAACCCATTTATGAATATCTGTATAAATGTATTAAAAGCGATATTCTGCACCATGTAATCCCCGCTGGAACCAGACTTCCTTCCAAACGGAGTTTTGCATCCAACCTGAATATCAGTACGATTACTGTAGAAAATGCTTACGCACAGCTTCTTGCAGAAGGTTATATCTATTCCATTCCTAAAAAAGGATATTATGTATGTGAAATTTCTCCGGAAATTTCCAATACCATAAAAAGCACCCCTCAACTGCAAAGAGCTGTAACCAATCCCTCTTATTTTTCTGATTTTGTACATACTCAGACAAATCCGGATAATTTTCCTTTTACCACCTGGGCAAAACTTATGCGTGAAATCATTACAGAAAAAAGCCAGGAACTTATGACAAATCCTCCCTGCGGGGGAATCCCGGAACTCCGTGAGGCCATCGCCGGACACCTGCTTCAGTTCCGTGGGATGCAGGTGTCACCGGAACAGATTATTATTGGTGCAGGAACTGAGTATCTTTATGGACTGATCATCCAGCTGCTCGGCCATAATAATATTTTTGCAGTGGAAGATCCCGGTTATCAGAAAATCGCAAACATCTACCGCTGCAACAATGTGGAATGCCTCCATATTCCACTGGATAAAGAAGGAATTGATCCGGAGCTGCTTGCCGGCTCCAATGCGGATATCCTGCACATCTCCCCTTCCCATCACTACCCGACCGGAATTATTACACCGGTCAGCCGTCGGTACGAATTACTTGCATGGGCTTTAAAATCGGACTCCCGCTATATTATAGAAGATGACTATGACAGTGAATTCCGCCTGATGGGAAAACCAATTCCATCCATGCAGAGTATGGATTTTTCCGGAAAAGTAATTTATATCAATACGTTTACCAAAAGTCTTTCCTCGACGATCCGTATCAGCTACATGATTTTACCGGAACATTTATTAAAAAAATATTATGATACATTAAGTTTTTATGCCTGTACTGTTTCTAATTTTGAGCAGTACACACTGGCAAAATTTATCCAGGAAGGATATTTTGAAAAACATATTAACCGGATGAGAAATATTTATAAGAACACCAGAAATGTGCTTTTAGACAGCATAAAAAAAAGTCCTCTCTCTTCCATATGCAGTATTTCAGAAGAGGACTCCGGACTTCACTTCCTTCTGAAAATAGATACGGAGCTTTCGGACAGCTATCTGATTGAAAAAGGAAAAGAATACGGACTCCGGCTGTTCTTCCTGTCCCAGTATTACTATCTGCCAGATGATGCGAGTTCCCATACGCTGGTAATCAATTATTCGGGCATGGATACCGGTCATGCCCGTGAATATGTAAAAAAATTGTGTCTCCTTTTCACCTGAAAGGGAGACACAGTTCTTATATGCCGGCATTTTCTTCCAGCCGTTCTACCTCTGTTTTTATTGTCTGCATTAATTTTTCCGCTGTTTTCCGGTATTTTTCCGCAAATTCCCGTTCCGGGAACTTATCCAGCATATATTTGGCCTGATCAATTTTTTTCTCATGCCATTGTTCACTTCCAAGATTCATGAGATTATTTGTGTTATGCAGCCGGTCTGCAAGCTTTACAAGCCTTGCCTCGTCGCTTCCATGCACAAGCAGTTCATCAATATACTGTTCATAGGACAATCCCTCTCTGCGGGTAAGCCACTTTACATTATCCGCAATGCGGATTCCAAACATATTCCGCAACTGTTTCTCCGTTACCTGTGTATCTTCCAGGATATCGTGAAGCAGTGCCGTTACCAGCAGTTCATCATCCTGCACTCCGCCTTCCTCAACGATGTGATATACTCCCATCAGATGTCCTTCAAAATAAGAGATATCCTTTCCGTCCGGAAGTGTCCACTTCTGACCCTCATGTGCCTGTTTTGCAAAATCCATCGCAAGAGCAACCGGATTTACCTTTTTTCCGATAATTACGGTTTCCTTTCCCTGCTGAATCCGGATTCTGTTGTATACAATCAGAAATGCTCCGACTAGCACGAGAACTGCCGACAACAGCTGGGATACCGCTATTCCCGTACTGCCAATCTGAAGCTGATCGGTCCTCAGCCCTTCGATAAAGAATCGTCCTGCCGCATACGCAGTGATATACCATAAAAATACTTCTCCATCGAATTTCTTTTTCCTTTTCATGCACTGTATAAAAATCAGGATGCAGAAACACCAGAAGGATTCGTACAGAAACGTAGGATGTACCTGTATATAACTATTATCTATCACTGTCACCCCGGGCTGCACATTTACACTTACATTCGGATCCTTGATATTAATCCGCATGGCAAAAAGAGAATCCGTATCTTTTCCATAGGCCTCCCGGTTAAAGAAGTTCCCCCACCTTCCGATCATCTGACCGGTAACAAGACCGATTGCACCAGTATCAAGCATCTTCCAGAAAGATAATTTTCTTCGGCATGTCAATATCAGGCAGACCAGTACCCCGGCAATAATTCCTCCATAGATGGCAAGACCACCCTTCCTGAGATTTATAATCTCGGACAAATGATCTTTATAATAACTCCATTCAAAGATAACATAATAGGTTCTTGCACCAATAATAGCAAAAATGATGCCATAAATAGCCAGGTCCACATAATTATCCACGTTTTGTCCGGACTGTTTTGCATCCCGGAAGGCCAGTGCCATCGCCAGAATCATTCCGCAGCCGATAATCATTCCGTAAAACGCAATATCAATGCCAAACAGTGAAAATGAGTTTCCCAGATTTTTCAAAGCAATCCCCAGATGGGGAAAACTTATACTTACACTCTCAGGCATAATTTCCTCCACATAGATTTACACATTGAAACGGAAAAGAATCACGTCTCCATCCTGTACCACATATTCTTTTCCTTCCAGACCTACCAGTCCCTTTTCTTTTGCTGCGGTATATGAACCACAATCCAGTAAATCCTGGTAATTCACCACTTCCGCACGGATAAATCCACGTTCAAAATCAGTATGTATCTTTCCGGCTGCCTGTGGTGCTTTTGTACCTTTCTTAATGGTCCATGCTCTTGTCTCTGTCTCTCCTGCCGTCAGGTAACTCATAAGACCAAGCAGACTGTAACTTGCTTTAATCAGTTTATCCAGTCCTGAACTCTTGATTCCGAGGTCTTCCATAAACATGGCTTTCTCGTCATCATCCAGTTCTGAGATTTCCTGTTCTATCTGGGCACATACCACAAATACTTCACTGCCTTCTCCGGCTGCATATTCCCTTACTTTTGCAACATATGGATTGCTGTTTCCATCATCCACAAGGTCTTCATCCTTTACATTTGCCGCAAAAATAACAGGTTTTGCTGTCAGAAGGTTGTATTCTGCCAGGAATCCTTCTTCATCCTCATCTTCCGGTTCAAAACTCTTTGCCAGCTTACCGTCTTCAAGGTGTGCTTTCAGACGTTCCAGCATTTCTTTTTCTTTCCTTGCTGATTTGTCATTGTTTGCAAGTTTTGCCACTTTGGAATATCTTCTTTCCAAAATCTCAAGGTCGGAAAAAATCAGCTCAAGATTAATAGTCTCGATATCACGAATCGGGTCAACACTGCCCTCAACATGGATGATATTCGTGTCATCAAAACATCTGACCACATGAACAATCGCATCTACCTCGCGGATATTTGCAAGGAACTGATTTCCCAGACCTTCTCCTTTGGATGCACCTTTTACCAGTCCTGCAATATCTACAAATTCAATGACTGCCGGTGTGATCTTTGCTGAATGATATAATTCTGCGAGTTTATCCAGACGTTCATCCGGTACGGCTACTACACCTACATTCGGATCTATGGTACAGAACGGATAGTTTGCTGATTCTGCCCCTGCCTTTGTCAATGAATTAAATAATGTACTTTTTCCTACATTTGGAAGTCCTACGATTCCAAGTTTCATGATAAATCCTCCTAATTTCTGTGTTTTACTGCCTAACAGTTACTCCTGTGAAAACACATTTTACATATCTGTAGAGTATACCACATCCAAAGTGAAAAGTAAATTCTTACTTTTTTTGCAGCTATAGACTAATCTCATCTACAATTGCTTTTTTGTTTTATTCTTTCTCAATACAAAAATTTTCCTGTTTTGCATTTGCAAATCTGTATTTTTGCGTTATAATATGATACACAAAGACTAAATAAGTGAAAATTCCTATCCTGCTTGCAGGATAGGAATTTTGACAGTATAAATAATAAATATGACAGGTGGAGAGACGAGTTTGATTAGAAGAAAATATATGAGAACAAGACAATTAAAACCGGGTATGAAAATTGATCAGTCAGTAGAAGATCGTTTAGGCCGAAGTCTTGTCAGCAGTGGTGCAATACTTGATGACTATATCATACAATCCCTTCTAAAACTGGGAATTATGAATGTCTATATTCGTATTGAAATTGATGACAATGACCTTCCGGTATCTCCTGTTGCACAGAAAAATATTGACAGGCTTTTTACGGATGACCGTTCCAAAGTAAAACTGTCCGACAGTGTCCGTAAACGTGTTTCTGAGGGCGTTCAATATATTTATAACAATACGGATTCCGGTCAGCTGGCAAGTGCAACCAATAGTATTGCAAAGGATCTGATTGATGCGATTGACAGTAATGATGCGATTGCGATTGATATCAACGAATTGAAAACCAGTGATGAATATACGTTCAAACACAGTGTCGATGTAGCAACGATTTCCATGATACTTGCAAAACAACTTGGATTATCCCAGAAAGAGATCTACGAAATCGGGGTTGCCGGACTGCTTCACGATATCGGCAAGACTAAGATTCCTCTGGAAATCCTGAACAAACCAGGAAAACTGGACGATTCTGAATTTGCTGTCATGAAACAGCATTCCGTATTCGGTTATAAAATGGTGCGTGATAACCCGGAATTCCCTGCTGAAATTCCGCTTGCAGTTCTTCAGCATCACGAAAAAATGAATGGCAAGGGTTATCCTCTTGGTGCCGTCAGACCACAGATTACCCCTTATGCCAAATTTTTATCCGTGGCGGATATCTACGATGCCCTTGTGACCGAACGACCATACAAGAAAGCTTTTTCACAACGTACCGCAGTGGAAATGATGATGTCGATGACTAACGAGCTGGACATGACTGCCTTAAAAAGCTTCCTGGAAAGCATGATTCTTTATCCGGTCGGAACAGTCGTGGAATTAAGTAACGGAGAAAAAGCAAAAGTAGTAAAAAATAATCCCCATTATATTCTTCGTCCGGTCGTTGTAAATATTACAAATGGAAAAGTCTATGACTTAGGAAATGATTTATCCTGTGCCAATATTCTGATTCAGTAAAATGATTCAGCAAATATCTGTAACACAAAGGGAGCACCGCTCCATAACTGATTTTTAGTTATGAAGCGATGCTCCTTTCCGTTTTGTTTTCAGATTATTTTCTTAATTCAATTCCCATATCACCAAGGTCAGCAAGGATTTTTTCCATAATCGGAGCAATATCCTTTTCTTCCAGTGTTCTGTCTTTTGCACGGAATGCAAGGGAGTATGCCACGGACTTGTAGCCGTTCTTAATCTGTGCACCTTCGTAAACATCAAAGAGCGTCATGGACTCTAACAGGCTTCCGCCGCGTTTCTCAAAGACTTTCTCAATATCTCCCACCAGAATGTCTTTTCTCATGACCATACTTAAATCTCTGGTTACGGCAGGATATTTTGCAATGCCCTCGTACTTCCGGTCAAAAGTAGCATTTTCCGTTACCTTGAGAATATCAATGACTGCAATGTATGCTTTCTCTCCGATATTGTAATTGTCCAATACTTCCGGATGCACCTCACCGAGATATCCGATTACTTCTCCATTGTAGATAACATCTGCCTGTCTGCCCGGATGCAGGAACGGTTTCTTATTGTCCGGGTCATATTCCGGCTTCTTTGTCATTCCGACTTTCTCAAAGAACTCCTCGATAGCACCTTTCATATTGAAGAAATCGCCATCTCCGTACATACCAAGGGTAAACATCATTCTTTCTTCCGGAAGTTCTGTCACCGGGAGTGCCTTTGGCAGATAAACATTTCCTAATTCATAGAGTTTTGCACTCTTATTTCTTCTGTTATAGTTTGTAGCCAGGGAAGTCAGCATACCATTTAAAGATACCGTTCTCATCACACTGAAATCTTCACCCAGCGGATTCATGATGGTAACGGTCTTTCTCAGTTCGCTGTCCTGTGGCAGTAATAATTTATCAAATACTTTCGGGCTTTCAAAGGAATAGGTCATACCCTGTGAGAATCCGCAGAATTCTGCTGTTTCTCTTGCCACGTCCTCGATTCTCATCTTGAAGGATTTCTTTCCTGTGGTAGCCTCTCCGGATGGAAGGGACACCGGAATATTATCATATCCATAGAATCTTGCCACTTCTTCTGCGATATCGGCACTGCACTCCAAATCCTGACGGAAGGTAGGAATGACTAACTCGTTCTTTTCCTTATCATAAACGATTTCCAGGCGGTCAAAATAAGTGAGCATTTCTTCCGGTGTCACATTTGTGCCAAGAAGTTTGTTATACTTCTCCGGTTCAAACGGGATTCTCTTTTCTGTTTTCTTTTCCGGATATACATCAACCATTCCGCCAACGACTTCGCCTGCACCTAATTCTTCAATTAATGCGCATGCACGATTGATGGCTGCCTCTGCATTGTTCGGGTCAAGGCCTTTTTCAAACTTGCCGGATGCATCGGTACGCAGCCCCAGTCTTTTTGCTGAAAGTCTGATATTTGTTCCGTCAAAGCATGCTGCCTCGAATAAAATATCTTTTACGTCATCGGTAATCTTTGAATTTTCCCCACCCATGATACCTGCGATACCAACCGGTTTTTCCGCATCACAAATCATGAGGATATTTTCATCGAGCTTACGTTCCTGACCGTCAAGTGTCTGGAAAGCCTCTCCCTCTGTAGCACGTCTTACCACAATCTTTTTACCGGAAATCGTATTCAAATCATATGCGTGCATTGGCTGGCCAAATTCTTCCATGACATAATTGGTAATGTCCACAAGATTATTAATCGGACGGATACCGCAGTTTGCGAGTCTTCTCTGCATCCATTCCGGAGATGGTCCGATTTTTACATTCTTTACAATTCTTCCGCAGTATCTCTTACACAGGTCTGCATCCTTGATTTCTACACTGACATAATCATTTGCATCTTCATCATTTCCACATTCTTTGATTTCCGGCTGGATAAATGGCTTGCGGAAAGTTGCTGCTGCTTCTCTTGCAATGCCGAGGATTCCGAAGCAGTCCACACGGTTGGATGTAATTTCGTACTCTACTACGGTATCATTGAGTCCCAATGCTTCTACGGCACTTTTTCCGACTTCTGTATCTTCCGGGAAGATATAGATGCCGTCTTCTGCTGCCTCCGGATAGAACTCTTTGGATGAACCAAGCTCTGCGATGGAGCACATCATACCAAAGGATTCCACGCCACGAAGTTTTCCTTTTTTAATCTTTGTTCCGCCTGCAACTTTGTTTCCATCGTGGTCAGTAGCTACACGTCCGCCGTCGAGTACGACAGGAACTTTTGCTCCTTCAAACACGTTCCTTGCACCGGTTACAATCTGAATGGTCTCTGTTCCGATGTTTACCTGGCATACAACCAGTTTCTCCGCGTCCGGATGTTTTTCTATTTTTTCAATCTGGCCAATCACGATTTTTTCGAGATTTGCATCCAGTCTTTCATAATTTTCTACTTTTGTGCCTGACAGTGTCATGGCATCAATATATTCCTGATCTGTACAGGAAAGCTCCGGCACATATGCACGAATCCAAGATAATGGTGTATTCATTTATTTTTCCTCCTGATTAACCTAGAACTGTTTTAAGAAACGAACGTCATTTTCATATAAAAGACGCATATCGTCAATCTCATATTTTAATAAAGCGATTCTTTCCAGACCTACTCCAAAGGCAAATCCTGAGTATTCTTCCGGATTGATTCCGCTCATTTCCAGTACTCTCGGATGAACCATTCCGCAGCCGAGAATTTCAATCCAGCCGGAACCTTTACACATTCTGCAGCCCTTGCCGCCACATTTGAAACAGGTAACATCCATCTCAGCACTCGGTTCTGTAAATGGGAAGTGATGCGGTCTGAATTTTACTTTTGTATCTTCGCCAAACAACTCTTTTGCAAACTCGGCAAGTGTTCCCTTCAAATCTGCAAATGTAATGTTCTTGTCTATGACAAGTCCTTCTACCTGATGGAAAGATGGAGAATGGGTTGCATCCACTTCATCAGAACGGAATACTCTTCCCGGTGCAATCATACGAATCGGCAGTTTTCCTTTTTCCATGACTCGCACCTGAACCGGTGAGGTCTGTGTTCTCAATACAATCTTATCATTGATGTAGAAGGTATCCTGTTCATCTTTTGCCGGGTGGTTTGCCGGAATGTTAAGTGCTTCAAAATTATAATAATCGTATTCCACTTCCGGCCCTTCGACTACTTCATATCCCATGCCAATGAAAATTCTTTCGAGTTCTTCCAGTGCAATGGTATTTGGATGACGATGTCCCACATTATTCTTCTTTGCCGGAAGTGTAACGTCGATAACTTCTGCCTTTAACTTTGATTCTCTGGCTGCTGCCGCAAGCTTTGTTCTTACTTCTTCGATTTTATCTTCAATAATTCCTCTGGTTTCATTTACCATCTGTCCAACTTTCGGACGTTCCTCGGCTGCCACATCTTTCATTCCTTTTAAAACTTCTGTCAATGCACCTTTTTTACCAAGAACGGCTACTTTGATTTCATTTAATTTGTCAAGGTCTTCCGATGCCTGAATCTTTGCAATTGCGTCTTCTCTAATCTGCTGCAATCTTTCCTTCATTCTAATCCTCCATTCTTTGTGGTGGTAAATAAAAAAACTCCGCCCCAAAAGGGACGAAGTTCTATTCCGCGGTACCACCCAAATTTCTCTTTATCAAGACTCTCTTCTGCGTAACGTGCAGTCTGCGTCATCTCCTACTCTCTACTCTGTGTTCAGAGATGCGGCTCCTGTGTGAAATTCGTCCGCATACCTGAACTCCTGGAAGCTTTCAGCCGGTGACTTCCTTCTCTGTTGAGAAACTATGCGACTACTCTGCACAATCAATGCCTTTGTTCTTTATCTTAATTAACGTATTTCATTTTAACACTAAGCATTTTTACTGTCAAGTACTTTATTTTTCCAAAAGTTGCTTTACACCATGACCATTTTATGCTATACTGTTTTCGTTAAGACATTTTACGGAGACGTACCGAAGAGGCCGTAACGGGGCTGACTCGAAATCAGTTTATCGGTTTTGATGCCGGTACGAGGGTTCGAATCCCTCCGTCTCCGCTTTTTTGGAAAGAGAATCTCATTTTCTATTTATTCCCTTAAATTCTTTGTATATTTCCTCATAATCTTTTTTGAAAATACTGTTTTTCCGGAATACAAACATAATTGCATGCATCATTTTAAAATCTTTTAATGGAATTACCTGTATTTCTTTTTCCTCTTTCCGGATGGTTGCTTTATAGAAAAATGTAATTCCAAGGCCTGCTCTTACCATTTCCTGAATAATCCCGATATTTCCGAGTTCCATTACATTGGCAAACTGTGAAGTTACGATTCCCCGCTGCCGCAATATATTTTCCAGAATTTCTCTTGTCCCGGAACCGCGTTCTCTTAAAATCAGCCGTTCCGCCAGAAGTTCTTCAAAGCCGGCACCGGCATATTTTTCCGCAGTTTTCCTGTTCCCGGCTGCCACATATTCTTCCTTTCCATAAAAGAGATAATCATATTCTTCCCGTGGAAATTCCCCCTCGACAATCGCAAAATCCAGTTCTCCTGAGTCAATTTTCTCAAGCAGTACTTTTGTATTTGCCACCTGCATCTGAATGTGGCAATTTGGATGATTTCTTATAAACTGCTCCAAATCTTCCGCTATCATAAACTCTGCCACGGATAAGGTTGCCCCAAAAAAATATTCCCGTTCCCCGCCGGCAGCCTGCTGCATACGCTTCTTCATGTGAATTTCGTCATGTTTCATCGTCAATACGGCATTCCGCAGAATCTCACCTGCAGCCGTCAGTGCAATCTTCTTTCCATTCTGTACAAATAATTCCACACCGTATACTTTCTCCAGATAGCGTATATGCTGTGATACCGCCGGCTGTGTCAGCCCCAGTTCCTTCGCCGCCCTGGTATAATTCATTGTCCGGCACACAGCGAGAAATGTTTCCATTCTAAAATCCTGCATTTCATCTTCTCCTTTCGCATTTTTCGTGTCCGTCCTTATCATAACATATTTTTATGATTTCATAAATATTTATAATTTTACTTTATGATTTTTTCATGCTATGATCTGCATGAAATTCATTCAGGAGGAAAACTAATATGTCTTTTTTAACTAAAAATTTACCCGGTATATGCGTCTGTCTGGCAATCGCCATTCCATGCCAGATCCTTGGAAATCTCTTCCCGGTCATCGGCGGAGCGGTTTTTGCCATCTTAACAGGCATGATTGTCACTTTATTTTTACATGATAAAAGCCGCCTGCAAAGCGGCATAACATTCGTTTCTAAAAAAATTCTGCAGTATGCGGTTATCCTGCTCGGATTCGGACTGAATCTCTCCGTTGTGCTGGAAACTGGAAAACAATCACTTCCTATTATTCTTGTAACGATTTCCGTATCGCTGCTCATTGCATATATTCTACACCATGCCCTGCATATCCCCGGAAATATATCCACACTGATCGGAGTCGGTTCTTCCATCTGCGGTGGTTCTGCGATTGCAGCCACAGCTCCCGTCATTCATGCGGACGATGAAGAGGTAGCCCAGTCTATTTCCGTTATTTTCTTCTTTAATATGCTTGCGGCACTTCTGTTTCCGCTGCTCGGCACTATACTTGGATTTTCCACCCAGTCCGGTGAAGCATTCGGCATCTTTGCAGGAACTGCCGTAAATGATACCTCTTCCGTAACTGCTACCGCATCCACCTGGGATTCCATGTACCACCTGGGAAACAGCACACTTGACAAAGCAGTTACCGTGAAGCTTACCAGAACACTGGCTATCATCCCAATTACACTGGTTCTCGCGTTATACCGCACCAGAACCAAAACCTCCGGCGGAGAAAAAGTAAACTTCCGGAAAATTTTCCCCATGTTCATCCTGTATTTTATCCTTGCATCCGTAATCACTACCCTCGCCGTACATTATGGAGTTTCCGCTGACGTTTTCTCTCCACTGAAAAATCTCAGCAAATTCTTTATCGTGCTTGCAATGAGTGCAGTCGGACTTAATACAAATATCATAAAGCTGGTAAAAACAGGTTCCAAGCCGTTATTGTCCGGATTTTGCTGCTGGACAGGAATTATCTGCAGCAGTCTGCTTATGCAGCATATTATGGGAATTTTCTGATTCCATCTGTTTCCGCTTCTTTTTTCTTATCCTTCTTCTCATATGCCGGAAATGCATATAGAAGTAAATATTTATCTCTGCACCGATAAAGATAATATACATACATATATATAGCCACAGCATCAGCAGTACAATGATGGTCAGGCTGCCGTAAGAATAGGATCTTCCCGAAAAATGATCCACATAATAAGAATAGAAAAAGGAAAAGGCCAGCCAGCCAACGGATGAAAACAATGCTCCCGGCAGATAGCTCAGCAATGATTTTCTTCCATTTGGAACCAGCCGGTACATAAACAAAAACAGCATTGTCATGAAAACCGGCACATATAATCCCCTGTTTTTTATTACCCAGTCCGCTGCATCGTAAAGTAACGGATAATGCCTATGTATCAGTGCAAGGAGCGAATTTCCAAACACCATAAGAGTCAGTGTCAGCACAATCACAAGGACGAACAGCACCGTATATCCAGATGCTATCAGCCGCAGCAGAAAATAATTCCGGTTTTCTTTTGTATGTGTAATATTAGTAAACCCCCGGATCAGGGCAAGTATACCCCTCGAAGCCGACCAAACCGTAAAAATCACGGAAAGGGACAGCAATGTACCATTGGCAGACTGGTACACATCATTTATGATTGTAAATGCCAGTTCTTCAAAGGTAGACGGAATAACTGTCATAACCGTTTCGATCAGAAACTGTCTGGTAACAGGAGTGTAGCGAAGAATATTCAATATCAGGATCAGCATTGGAAATAATGCCATAATCATAAATAATGCCGCCTGCGAAGCATAGGCACTTACATGATCTTCCTTGAGTCGTGCCATAAATCCGGTAATCAGACGGTAAATATATAAAATTAATTTCATATGTTCTCCTCACCTGTGTTATGGGAAATCCCCAGATTAACTATTGTTATACTAACCTATTATGCGGATTTTTTCAAGCCGTTTTGATATTTTCCCGATAAATATTTTCAACATATATTTCCACAAAATAAATGGTTGCCCTATACTCTTAATTTGGGTATAATACTACCAGGATAAACTATGATTGGAGGATGACCTATGTTATTATTTATGCCTACACTTGTATACAGTGAGGAAAACTGTGTAAAAAATCATTTTAAAGATATTGCTTTAATCGGCGAAAAAGCAATGATTATTACCGGAAAGCACTCTTCCCGTTCCAATGGCTCTCTCTCAGATGTGACCGAAGTCCTGGAAAAGGAAAACATTTCTTATATTATATTTGATGATATCGAAGAAAACCCATCCGTAGAAACTGTTATGAAAGCCCGCGAGCTGGGTATCCGTGAACAGGTGGATTTTGTCATCGGTATCGGTGGCGGTTCTCCGCTGGATGCTTCCAAAGCGATCGCTCTTATGATTGCAAATCCGGATGTTACCGAAGAAGTATTGTATCAGAGCAATCCTCTGCCATATCTTCCGGTGGTATGCATTCCGACCACCTGTGGTACCGGCTCGGAAGTTACACCGTATGCGATTCTTACCTTACATAAACAGCGTACCAAAAAGAGTATCAGCCATAAGATTTACCCGACACTTGCACTTCTGGATGCACGCTATTTAAAGACCGCTTCCAGAAATTGTCTGGTAAATACTTCTGTTGATGCACTTGCCCATCTGGTGGAAAGTTATCTGAATGCAAATTCCAATGCGTTAAACCGCATTTACAGTGAGCAGGGACTGCGTGTCTGGGCAGAATTTAAAGATGATCTGAAAAATGACCGCCTGACAGGTGAGGATTACGAGAAAATGCTTCGTGCTTCCATGATTGCCGGCATGGCTATCACGCATACAGGCACTTCCCTTCCTCACGGACTAAGTTACCCGGTAACCTACGAACTCGGTGTTCCTCACGGAAAAGCAGTCGGTATGTTCCTCGGCGGATATCTGGAAAACTACAAAGATAAAGAAGATTCCGGGAAAGTCCTGTCACTGCTCGGCTTTACTTCTGCCAGAGAATTCCGCAGCTACCTGACAGACCTTCTGGGAAAAGTCGATGTTTCGGATGAACTTTTATCCCAGGACGCAGATTCCATTCTTGCAAATCCGGGAAAACTGAAAAATTATCCTTTTGAAATTTCAAAAGAAGAACTGCTTCACATGGCGAATTAATCCTTCGGAGGTATCATAGACACAGAAGTGCCGTTTCATAGCATATCAGTTATGAAACGGCACTTTTTTCTTATTCTTCGTTTTCTGTTTTTTCCTCTTTCTCAGTCTCCAGCTGATAGATTGCATCGTACTTCTTTAATTTCTTTTTCATTCTTTTGAAGTACCAGTTTGAAATCTCCCCCTGCTCATGAAAACTGTCAAGCATGGCATGTACTTCCTGATAATTCTCATATGCAATATCTTTGTAATTATTCTGCAGATTCAGTTCAAACTGCATAAATTCCTTTTCGATTACAAGTTTTGCTCCGCTGTCGCTCATAAGACCTCCATTACAATCGTATACTTCTTTTCGGTGACATCATCCTGTGCCACTGTCTTTAATACAAGTTTCTGTCCGCTCTGTACTTTTTCTTCCCGTTTCTGTGCATCATCCACCAGAATGTCATTGCAATACAGCAGTCCGTCTTTGTCACTTAATTCTGCCTGCCATACTATCCTGTTACCCTGGGTACTCAAGGTATATTCTGTGATATCTTTTTCAAATGCAGGCTGTAATTCCCCACCGGATATCTCCAGCTTTTCGATTCCAGTCACATCCGGGTAATCGCTCACAATGTTCAGTTTGTCGAAAATGCCGCCGACCCAGCTGTCCCCGCGCACTTCAAACCGGACGCATACACTCTTTTTTCCTTGGATAAGTTCCTGTGGAAGTTTGTAATATTCCTCATAGAAGTTGCCCGGATTTCTGTCCTGGATAGTTTCTTCTTTTAACAATGTGCCATCGATAAGAATATTAAATGTTCTTCCCACATTTCCGCTGAAATATTTAACCATGAGATAGTTATTCACCTGTGGATTTACTTTCATCTCATAAGAGAACCAGCCGTCTTTGGACCACGCATGGCGCAGCATCTGTCCATTAAATGTGCCTGCTCCGGTATTCTCTCCCTGAATATGGTGTAGCAGCTCATACTGGTCATTTCCAAGCGGAATACTGTCAATCAGCACATTTTCGATACGTTTTTCCGTCTTACCCTCACGGATATGCTCCTGCAGTGCTTTGGAATCCTTTGCAACCATATTCCAGTAAATACCATACCGCTCTTTATATCTTCTGTAATGCGGAGTGAACACCAGTTTGTCACTGTCTGTTCCGCGCAGGAAAAATTCCAGTTTTCCATCTGCTTTTACCACATGGTTTCTGATATCTGCAATCCAGTTTTCCACATCTGCATCCGTACTGTACTCACCTCCGTCTGCTGCCTTCACGGTAATAAAATCTTTGATGGAAATGTTTTTCGTTGCAATCGTAACATCCACACCTGTCTTGCTTTCCTCCATATCTTCTGTACCGAGGTCTGCACTCAATACCACCGGTCCATATTTAAGACCAATGCAGTGTGCATTATCCGGAAGCGGATATGCACGGACTTCCATTGGAATTTCTACCCGGATTTCATCCTGTTCTGCAACCTCCAGCACCACAAATCCACCGCTCTGTTTTCTTTCCTGTCCGTTTACGGTCACAGTCATTTCCCCGGCTGCCCAGTCCGGAACTCTCAGTGCCAGCTTTGCACTTCCTCTGACAATTTTAAAATTGCTGCTTCCTGCTTCCGGAAGTCCGGACTCCTGTACAAGGGAAAATCCTTTTTCCTCCCAGTTCAATTCCGAAGAAATATACTGACTGACATACACCACATCCTCATCATGGAAATAAATACTGTCATTGCATTTCGTAAAGTTTTCCATGCCGGTTCCGGTACAGCACCAGAAGCTGTCAAACGGTGTGGAATATACTTTAAAATATCCGGTTGCCATCGGCTGGAAGTACATGGTCATGCCGGTTTCCGGATTCTGTGAAGAAAGAATGGCATTTACAAATGTATTTTCATAAAAATCGAGATATTTCTTTTCCCCGGTAATGCAGAATAATTCTCTGGAAAGCTTTAACATATTATAGGTATTGCATGTCTCACAGTTGCAGTTGGTACGCTCCGCATCCAGAATCCTTGACTCTCCGAAATGCTCCCATTCACTGTTTCCGCCGGTGATATAGGTGTGATTGGACACTACAATATCCCAGAATTTCTTTACTGCTTCCAGATAAAACTCGTCTTCTGCGCGGCAGCCAAGTGCGGTATAGCGGTAAATTGCACCCAGAAATTTCGGAATGGTTGTATTGGCATGCTTGCCGTTTAAAATGTCTTTTCCCTCAAACAATGCTTCAAACAATGGCATCTCATCAAACTTATGGGCCGCCAGGGCATGTTCCTTCTTTCCGGTCACACGGTACAAATCATACATCGTCTCGTTCATTCCGCCATATTCTACCGCAAGTACGGTTTCCTGCGTTTCCTTTGTCCATCTGGCAGTACGCTCATACACCCAGTCACCGAGTCTGCTTACCACCTGCAGGGCCTGTTCATTTCCGGTCTGCACATACACGGAAGTAAGACCTGCGATAATCTTATCCATGGTATACCACGGCACCCAGCAAGGCCTTTTATTTTCTACATTGTCAAATAACACTTCCGGAAATGCGGACAGATATCCGCTGTTTAACTGGGATGCTGCCAGTTCAGCCACGATATAGTCCAGCTTTTCTTTCAATTCCGCATCTCCTGTCTGTGCTACCCCCTGTGCTGCTGCTGTCAGGTAATGACCCAGGGAATGACCGCGGATTTCGGTAACTTCCCACCCCGGATATTTCTCAGACTTCGGACGCAATTTATTCACTTCACGGAATCCCGCCACCAGACGGTCTGCATCGAAAGACTTCAGGTATGCCAGTTCCTTTTCCAGTGCATTTTCTATATAAGCATCCTTTCCTTTTACTTCATCTAATTTAAAACCAAATATTCCTTTTGTTTCCATATATTCAGATTTCCTTTCTGTCCATTTCATAGCTCTATTGTAGCAGTTTTTCCCTCTGCGGTAAATATCATTACCTTTTGAATTCGTGTAAAAAAGTTAGATGTTTAGTTTCCCATCAGTTCATGGCTATCCAGGACAATCGTAACTGGCCCGTCATTGAGAAGTTCCACCTTCATATCCGCACCAAATTGTCCTTTTTGTGTATTTTCAATCTGTTCCCTGCACTTTTCTATAATATATTCATACATCGGTTCTGCCATATCCGGTTTGCCTGCCTTGACAAAGGATGGACGGTTTCCCTTTTTGCAGTCCGCATATAAGGTAAACTGTGAAATCAGCAGCAGTCCGCCGCCAACATCCTTCAACGCCAGATTCATCTTGCCCGCCTCATCTTCAAAAATACGCAGTCCCAGCATTTTTGAAATCATTTTATCTGCAACCGCCTGCGTATCAGAATCTTCTACCCCAATCAGCACCATAAATCCTTTTTCAATTTTTCCAAGTACGGCTCTGTCAACTGTCACACTTGCATGCGTAACTCTCTGTATCACAAACTTCATTCTCTTCCTGTCCTTTCTGCTGTCTGATTCTGACATTATACCAATTTATCGAAAAAAAATCCATGCATTTTTCAGGTAATTGCTATTTACCTGAAACTATGATAGTATATGCTGGTAATCTATTATATTGCTACAAAGAAAGTGAGGAATATCATGCTTGAATGTAATCATGTTATGAAAAAATATCTCTCTGTTACCGCAGTGGAAGATATTACTTTAAGACTCGAACCCGGTCTTACCTATGCACTGCTCGGTCCGAACGGAAGTGGGAAAACAACTTTTATGAAAATGGTTGCCGGATTAATCAAACCGACTTCCGGAACGATTCTGTTTGAAGATCAGGATGGCGACAACTTTTCCAAAACCCAGGTTCATGAAATCGGTCCTTATTCCAAGGCACATATTGCCTATATGCCTACGGAATCTTATTTTTACCCTTATATGACCTGTAAGGACATCGGTGCATACTATAATGATTTTTTTGAAGATTTTGATATTAAAAAATTTGAATTTATGCTCCAGAATATGGAACTTGATTTAAATCAGAAGGCTTCCAAAATGTCTTCGGGTATGATGGCAAAGCTGAAAATCGCCGTTACCCTCTCAAGAAATGCCAGATTAACCATGTTGGATGAACCGCTTAACGGCATCGATATTATTGCCAGGGAACGTGTCATCAGTACAGTTACCAATAATTTCGCACCGGATAAAACTTTTGTTCTTTCCAGCCATCTGGTAGACGAACTGGAAAACGTAATTGATTATGCTATTTTTATAAAACACGGACATGTGGAACTTATGGGGCCGGTTAATGAACTTCGTGCAGCAAACCAGAAATCCATCGTTGATTTATACAAACAAATCTATGCAGACTGCCCGTTCTAAACGAATCAAAAACAGGAGGTAATTATGTTAAAACTATCAAAATATGAATTCAGAAAAAACCGGAATTTTCTTCTGGTTATCGGTATTGTATTTGCACTGCTGGAAATTTATTTTCTGGCCGGTATATTTATGAAAGACTCGGGAAACAGTGCCAGGGCTTTGGTGTTTTTGTTTATCTGTGCTGTGGTCTGCTTCTTTTCCGTATTTATACTTGCAATTTCAAATTATTCAAAAGAGTTAAACTCAAAAAGCAGTTATCTGATCTTTATGACGCCGAATACATCCTTAAACATTATATTTTCCAAAATGTTTACCATATTAATCATCGGTCTGGTGTCCATGACAATCATCTGTATCACCGGATACATTGACTGGAAGCTTCTCTGTCAGACTTTCCCGGACGTTGAACTTGCAGCCGATACCGTACAATCACTTTTTATCTTAAGCGGTACAAATTCAGGCAGTATTATTTTTGGTATTATTACATATGTAATTGAATTTATCATATCATTCTTTTCCACGGTGACACTTGCATATTTTTCAATTACCCTGAGTGCAACACTCTTACAGAATAACCGTTTCAAAGGATTATTAAGCTTTGCATTATTTCTCGGATTTACCTACCTTCTCGGTCTGGTTTCCGGTTTGCTGCCACAGATTATGGAAACACAGGAAAGCATTACCGATGTACTGATCTCTGCAATCCCTGCAACCATTCTTGATGTTATTGTAATATGTCTTTGCATCCTCGGCTGTTCCACGCTGCTGGATAAAAAAGTTTCATTATAATATATATTTTGTTAAAAAAACGGAAGTCCGTAAATGGGCTTCCGTTTCTTATCATCGACATAAACTGATTAGTTATTGATGAGCTTATCTTCTTCGTTATTCCAGCTGTACAGTTTTCTGATTTCTGCACCAACTTTTTCTGATGGATGTTCAGCATGAAGCTTTCTCATTGCTCTGAAGTGAGCCTGTCCGCCTGCTTCTGACATATCTAATAAGAAGTCTTTTGCAAATGTACCATCCTGGATATCGCTTAAGATCTTCTTCATTGTCTTCTTTGTTTCCTCTGTGATAAGCTTAGGTCCTGTGATGTAATCACCATATTCAGCTGTATTTGAAATAGAATATCTCATTCCTTCAAAACCTGACTGATAGATGAGGTCTACGATTAACTTCATCTCGTGGATACATTCAAAGTAAGCATTTCTTGGATCATATCCTGCTTCTACTAATGTTTCAAAACCAGCCTGCATAAGAGCACAAACACCACCGCAAAGTACTGCCTGTTCACCGAAGAGGTCTGTTTCTGTTTCTGTTCTGAATGTTGTTTCAAGAACACCTGCTCTTGCTCCGCCGATTCCTAAAGAATAAGCTAAAGCTAAATCCTGAGCTTTTCCTGTAGCATCCTGTTCTACAGCTACAAGGCAAGGAACTCCTTTTCCAGCCTGATATTCACTTCTTACTGTATGACCCGGTCCCTTAGGAGCGATCATTGTTACGTCTACATCCTTAGGAGGGATGATCTGACCAAAGTGAATTGCAAAACCATGAGCGAACATTAACATGTTACCAGCTTCAAGGTTTGGTGCGATATCTTTCTTATACATAGCAGCCTGTTTCTCATCGTTGATAAGAATCATAATGATATCAGCCCTCTTAGCTGCTTCTGCTGCTGTAAATACTTCAAATCCCTGTTCTTCAGCTCTCTTCCATGATTTTGATCCTTCATACAGACCAATGATAACATGGCATCCTGAATCTTTCAGGTTCAGTGCGTGTGCATGTCCCTGGCTGCCATAACCGATAATTGCTATGGTCTTTCCATCTAATAATGATAAATTACAATCTTCCTGATAAAAAATCTTTGCCATTTTTTATTCCTCCATATTATTTATATAATATATTTAAAGATCTGTCTTCAAAAGATAAATCTTTCTTGCAGTATTATTATTTGTTATCCGCTGCCCCTCTTGTCAGTCCGGTCAGACCGGTTCTTACAAGTTCCAGGATTTCAAATCCGTCCAGCAATTCAATAAATGCATTCAGCTTAGTCTCATTTCCTGTCAGTTCCATCATCATGGAATTCTTCGCAACATCTACAATCTTTGCCCGGAAACTGTCTGCTATGGCAGTAATCTGCGGTCTCTTCTCAGCTGACACTGCAACCTTTACCAGAACGAGTTCTCTGCATACGGATTCTCCCGATGTAAGTTCTTTGATTTCTTTTACATCTTCAAGTTTGAGCATCTGCTTTTTAATCTGCTCCAGAGTTTCATCATCACCATGCACTACAATGGTCATCCTTGAATATTTCGGATTCTCTGTTTCACTCACCGTCAGACTGTCGATATTATAGCTTCTTCTGCTAAAAAGTCCAGCGACTCTGTTAAGTACACCTGATGTATTATCTACAAAAACTGATAAAACTACTTTTTTCATGGTATCTTTCCTCCACTCTCTCATACTTACGATCTAGTCGCATTGCCATAATAATAGCAATTTTTATATCTTTTGTCAATAAGAAACAATGATATCTGCCAGTGAAAATTGTATAATTCTGGCAAGGTTCTCCAAAGAAACCTCTACCTGATAACCGATCTTTCCGCCGCTGAATATGATAGTGTCATAATTTCCAGCACTTTCATGAATGGTTGTCTGAAAGAATTTCTTCATTCCTATTGGCGAACACCCTCCATGCACATAGCCGGTAAGTGGCAGCAATTCTTTCATTTTCAGCATCTCGACCGACTTTTCCCCTACTGCCTGTGCCGCTTTCTTCAAATCCAGTTCTTCTGCCACGGGTATGACAAACACATAATTCTTCTTGCTTTTTCCAACCGTAACAAGTGTTTTAAATACCTTCTTTTCGTCCTGCCCAAGGCTTTTCGCCACTTCTACACCACTTAATGCAGCATCACATTCGTAGGTATATTCTTTGTATGGAATCTTCTTCTGCCCTAACAGTCTCATTACATTCGTTTTATCTTTATTCTTTTCAGCCATATCCTGTTTCTTCCTTCCTGTCTTTTCTGCTTCTGCCCATAATACCACATTCTTTCTTATTTTTGAATACATATTTCCATTTTCTTCTCATAGAATGTATCAATAATTTTCTTCAGGTATCATCATGAATAATAAAACCTTTCTTACCGGCATTTTACTGCCTGTTTTAAAAACAACTCTTGCCGTTGTCATCTTTACCATCACTATGCTGCTGCTGTTTGCACTGCTTACCTACAAATTCCATTTCAGTGATGCTATTGTACATACCGGCATTCTTCTCCTTTATTTTGTCGGAAATTTTATCGGTGGACTGATTATCGGCAAAGTAAAAGAAGAACGTAAATTCCTGTGGGGAATCCTGTCAGGACTGTCCTACTTTATTCTGCTTTCCCTTCTTTCCTTTTTGATGCTGCATGAGTTTTATATTTCACCTTCTTCTGCACTGACTGCTTTTTTCTGCTGTATCGCCGGAGGTTTTTGGGGAGGAATTTTTGCCTGAACTAATTTTCAGTTTACAGATTATTTTCTTGACATTTTTTCCATATTCCGCTATAATTCTCTAACATATAGTGCAGTATATCTGCGTAAATATTAAGAATATGGAAGTGATGATTTGGACCCCGGTATTATTATACTAAAAATTTTGATTATTATTGTTTTATTAATTTTATCTGCATTTTTTTCCTCTTCGGAAACAGCACTGACAACAGTCAGCAGAATGAGAATTCTGTCGCTGGCGGAAGAAGGAAACAGTTCTGCGGTTACACTCCTTAAAGTAATTGACAACAAGGAAAAAATGCTCAGTGCCATACTGATCGGTAATAATATTGTAAATATTTCCGTTTCTTCTTTTACCACAATTCTGGTAACGGATCTGTTCGGAAATTACGCAGTCAGTATTGCAACCGCTATCTTAACGGTTCTGGTGCTTATTTTCGGTGAAATTACACCCAAAACACTTGCAACCATTAGCAATGAAAAACTGGCTCTGCGGTTTGCATCTGTCGTTTACTTGCTTATGTATATTCTGACACCTGTTATTTTCCTGATTAATAAATTATCTTCTCTGGTTATGAAACTGTTTCGGATTGATAAATCAGAAAAGAAAAGTACTTATACGGAAAATGAACTGAAAACCATTGTGAATGTCAGCCATGCGGAAGGTGTCATTGAAGCAGATGAACGCGAGATGCTGCAGAATATTTTTGAATTTGGCGATCGCCAGGCAAAAGATATTATGATTCCAAGACTTGACGTATGTATGATTGATGTAGATTCTACCTATGAGGAAATTATGGATGTATTCCAGGCAAACAGATATACAAGAATTCCGGTATACGAAAATACCACGGATAATGTAATCGGTATTATTAATATAAAAGATCTTCTGCTCTACCGTCATGGAGAATCTTTTAACATCCGGAATTATCTGCGTCAGCCGTATTTTACCTATGAGTATAAGGGGCTTTCCGATCTGCTTCTGGAAATGAAGAAAGCTTCGGTTAATATTACCATTGTTCTCGATGAATATGGTGCTGCTTCTGGCCTGCTTACCCTGGAAGATTTAATCGAAGAGATCGTCGGTGATATCCGTGATGAATATGATTATGATGAGGAAGATGAACTCCGGCCGATAAATGAGAATGAATATATCGCAGAAGCACATATGAAACTGGACGATCTGAATGATATGCTGAAAATAAATCTGTCATCCCCGGAATATGATTCTGTCGGTGGATTTATTATCGAAAAGCTCGATCGGATTGCCAAATCGGGTGATATTGTTGAAACTCCGGACGTGACTCTTATCGTAGATTCCATTAACAAAAACCGGATTGAAAAAGTTCATATTATCCTGCATAAGCAGTCTTCTGAAAATACCTCCTCTTTTAATTAGAGGCGGTATTTTTCTTTACCCAAATGTTATATCATGTTTCAGCTTCGCACCGGAAAATAATAATTTTCTGTACTTCTTTCCCTGATATCTATATGGATAGGACTGATATACCATTAATACCTGATAATCATCCAGTGTATTTTCCAGTCCGGTCTTATTCCCCGATTGCAATAATAAATCCATGTGATAAGTTTCTTTTACATCATCTGTAATTTCTTTTACCTTCTCCTCCTTCGGTGTAATTTTTCCTTTTGAAAACAGTTTTTTTGCACTCCATTCACAGGAATCTGCCCTTTCCATATCTCCGCACAGATAATATCCGTCCGGATCCGTCAATATTAAAACACGGATATTCTTTTTCAGATATTCCCCAAAGTTCTTTCCTTCCCCCATATAATATCCTGCAATTATCCCGGTGATTTCATCCAGCAGTTTTTCCTTATCAATGACAGGCATATAATTCTCAAAAGAAACTGATTTGCGCAGAGAATCTTCCACAATATTGTCCATGATATTATTATACATGGCATTTCCGTATATACTTTCCTGTAAAAGGTCTGTTTTAAATGTAATCTCCTGAAACACGCATAGTGCAATGACTGCAAATAATATTCCCAAATCCGTAAGTTTCATTATCAGCTTCCTTTCCAGCCTCTAAACTGCTATCTTCTGCTTTTACACTCCCGCCATAACAGACCACAGAATTCCCATTTTCATCCAGAACAATCACACGGATAAATTCATTATAGGCAAGGTGGTACGTTTCTTCTGTAGTTTCAGCGAGTTCTGCCATACCATAATACATTTTTACGGTATACAAATGTTTCATCCGGCTTACCTTATCATAATAATTTTTCCGGTCCGTATGACGAATCTCTCCGGTATTTCTCACACCATCAACAAAATATACCGTTTCCTGATATAAATACATCTTTTCCGTCTGTATACACTGCCTTTGTACTTCCATAAGAGGAAACAGGAACATCAGCCATGCGCACAGCAGAATGGTAAACACTCTCCCAAGAATATCACTCAACCACATCCCGCCCTTCTATTACATAACGATTTTCCATCGAATCATATACCTGCTCCTGCAGTGCTTCCAGTTCCCTCTGATAAATCAGAAGCATTGTAAGTGCTATCACAAATGTCCATGCTGCAAATGCCATATATAATATCCTGTCCATTCTGCCTCCTATGACTGTACAAATTTAATTCCTGTTATCGTATCATTAGAATCCCGGATTACACTGCCCTTAAAATCTGCATATGGATTAATATAAGTATCACTGGAGGTCTCCGCCGCCAAGGAGTAATTTCCTTTTGCTGCCGCTCCCAATGCTCCACTGCTTAAATCAAACTGATAACCATAATAGGTTTCTGATTTTTTTGTTTTAACATAAATTCCAACTTTTTCCCCATCCGTCTTTTTTATCACATTCATGACCTCGCTCCCCGATACTGTTGTGTTATCGTATACCACTTTATCACTTTCCGCAAATTCCGTATTAATCCGGTTAATCTCTTTTGCCCCGTTCAATGCTGTCTGTTTTGCTTCCCGTGAAATATAAAATGCCAATGATATTACCACACAGGTAATAATAGTTCCTGCTGCCAAAATAAGTCCCTTTAATGAATTTTCCATGCTGTTGTCTCCTTCTCTTCTATCTGTTTTTTTATTTTCAAAGTGTCATATCCATGCTGAGTCCGGTAATTCCCTGCACCACAAAAGGCAAAATCAGTTTTATGATAATAACCATGCACAGCGGAAGAAATGAAACTGTTTTTGCAATCATCGCTTTCTGGCTGATAATCTGTTCGTTATCCTGCTTATGTTTTTCCACATAGTAATTCCGATCGGACTCCACATCTTCAAATGCCCGGTATACCGGCATGGTATCGCAGGCAATAAACCCATCAAGTAATTTTTCATATGGTACAAATCCATTTCTTCCTTTTGCATCGCGGAAAATATTAATCCCACGGCAGGAAATCTGGTTCGATAATTCATATATTTCTTCTTTGAAGATTGCTGCAAAATTCTCCATTCTTTTGAGAATTTCCTGTATTGTAATCCTGTCCATATGCATGACCATCAGTATAATCGTCTGAAAACGGACGATTTCTTCTTCTCTTTCCATAATCAGAATCTGCTTTTTTATAAGAATGGCGATATATCTGCTATAATATCCTGTAATAAATCCCACCGGCAGAAGCAGTGCAAGAAAGATTCCTTTGACACCGGTTCCGGTTCCAAGTCCGGCTGTGAGCAGCATATACAGCATACCATCCATATGCCGCAACAGGATAAGTTCTGCCAGATTATAGGCATATCCTGTTTCCCGTACCAGCCGGTTTAACTTTTCCGCACTTTTCCTTCTGTGTGCAAGATAAAAGCAGATAAACCGGTTTATCCTGTCACTCTGAGACCATTGTTCAACCCATTTATTCTTATATTTTTCACTATGGTTCATCCGCTTTAATACACTGATTAATTTATACACAGCAATCGTAAAAATCATAAGCAGCACCGTGGCCATCATTCCCTGTGTTCCACAATACCGGTTCTCCATTTCCGGCATATAATGCAAGGCCCAGTGTTCTATTGGTTTGATCGCAAACACGGGAAGAATAGTCAGTGCCGTCAATCCCATAAATTCATGGTTCATTTTCCGGCGCTTTAAAAGTTCAATATTCACTTCTTCTTTCAAATATCCAAGATTTCTTACAAATATGGACTGCCCACTCTCCTTTTTATCCCCATACTGCCGGTTCATCAGGCATATGGAATAGAACGACAAAAAGAACTGGTTTGGTGCAATCTCCGTATAGTCTTCATTTTCTTTTCTGTAATAATTTCGTAAACATTCCATTATTTTTTCTCCCTGCAGCGACATTTCATATTCTGCATAATTGATGGCATCCTGTAATGCTTCTTCTAACATTCCATCAAACTGGAAACGAAATTTCACATCGGTAATAAATTTCTCAAGCTGCATCAGCAGCCGTATTTCCAGTTTATCCAGTTCCCCATATACCCTGCTGTTGACCACGGCATACACTACAAGTGCGGATATGGTTGCATAATACAGGGAAAAATCTGCGTAAAGAAACAGTCCTGCCGTAACAATTCCTGCCAGAATATATATCTTTATCAGATACTCTGCCGTCCGGTTTATCACGGAATATCTCGTTGACGGATATAGAATAAAGATTCTGCTTTCTATTCTTCTGGTTATTTCAGAAGTCAGAAAAAAACGTCTGCTATAACGGTAAATGATACTTTTCACAAAACTTCTTCCTTTCTTCCTGTGTCATTCTTTTTTTCATTTCATAAACAGTCTGTTCTGAGAAAAAATCCACCCTGCTGTATTTTCCATTTTCAAAAACAATAATATTATGGAGCTCATATCCTTTTTCCGAATCGTCCGGAACAATCTCCGATATTCGTTCAATATACCGGTGTCCGTTAATATCTTTTTCCATATGTATATCAAATCGGATGGATTCCACTACCTGCTCCCTTGCTATCTTCTCATCACGGAATATGCCGGAGGAAAGCAGGCTGTTTCTCATATATTTAACCAGACTGTCCGTTGTCTTTGCATGATGTGTAAACAGGGTAAATAACGATCCAACCTGTGACATCTGTATCAGATATGCCGCCACCTCAATCGTTGCCACTTCCCCTAAAATATTAACCGTTCCATCTGTTTTTTTCTGGATATCAAGCCCTTCCTGTCCGCTTATGGTATCTGTTTCCCGGAAGGAGAGAATATTCCTGTCCGGATAGATATCCCGCAAATGCAGTTCAAATGCCATTTCCTGAATTCTTAATGTAAAGGACGGATGGATATATGCTATCAGTCCCATTAAAAGTGTTGTCTTTCCACTGCCCTGTGCTCCTGTAACTGCCGCTATCTGACAGCCTTTAATGATCCACTTTAATATATCAATCACCACTTCCTTTCCATCATCCGGAAGCAGTTCCTCGAGACTTCTCTTCTCAATCGTTCCGAATTTCCGGACAAAAAAGGCAAAACTCTCAGAAAAGGGCGGCCGTACTACCACGACTCTTGAATGATCCTTCATTTCATTGACAATATATCCCTTCGCTTTTGACAGCTGTCCCGGATTTCCATAACGGTAAATATTCATACATACCCGTTCCAGTTCCCGCTCCGAACCAAAACTCAAAAATGCAAGATGGATCATGACTCCATGATAAAACAGCCATACACTGTTATGCTGTCCTTCTTTTCCGGATACACCTCCTGAGATTCCATCAATCTTGAGATCCCTCAGTTCGTCGATTACACCCAGTCCCCGATAACCGGAATACAGCCTCTGAATCACTATCTTTTTCTTATCATTTGCGGACAGAAGCCATGCCCGCTCAAAAAAGATATCATCCAGCATTTCTTCCGATATGACATATCCTGAGTACTCTGCCGATATCCGGTCCATGATATGATTTTCCTTCATAAACAGGTCGAATGCATCCGGTCCATATTCTTTCTCATAACAATACAGCAGAATATCAAATTTATCCACCGGGGACAATTCCTTCCTGTTTTCAAACGGAATGATACTATTCCATTCTTTTTCTCCGTACTTATACTTCTTTACCAGAATATCCTCCAGTACATTTTTCACATATTCTTTGGCTGCCAGATCCCCGATTCCGCACTGGTTCAGTGCATCTCTTAATTCCCGCTTGCGGATTCTCAGACGCTTCAGTTCTTTTTCACTCAGACCAACCTCATACAGATTTGCCCTTAAAATCTGGTTTACTTCATCATTCAGCAGTTTCTGCAGTTCTTCCTGTCCTGTTTCTCTTTTATATTCCTTCATATCCCGCCCTTCTTAAAATCATGTTGGTCGTATGGTATAATTCCATGATAAAATCATAGTCCATATCTGTTTTCTTTGCAAAAATGCCTTTTGTAATAAAAGGAACGATTCTTCCGTCCAGAACAGCATCATGAAAATGAATGTTATAGGGAATGATTCCAATGGCTTCCCTGGCAATATTATATTTTCTTCGCATATTCTGTAAGGTTTCCCTTGAATGCTGATCATATCTTCCCACGATAAAAATTCCTTTTTCCCGCACCAGCTGATTTTCCAGAATTTCTTCTATTCCATCCATACCCTGATACAGATTTACAACTATCAGATCGGAGTTTCTGAGAAGTGTCTCTGAAATTTCTCCTGTGCCATTGATACCATCAATAAAATTCAGGCTTTTAAAATGTTTCATTCCGGAGAAGAACATATGGATAAAATGTTCATCCAATGATTCTTCCAGTTCCAGATCCGTCTTCGCAGACGGAGGCATATAATACAGATTTGTATGTTTTACATTTACAAGATTATTTGTAATAACAGACTTCTCAACTTTTTCCAGCCTTGATTTTTCTAATACTTCATCCAGACCTTTCCGGTTATAAAAAGAAAATTCCTCACCCAGCATATTTTTATGCTTCTCATCTTCAAATGCCTGGTTTAAAGGCATGCTTTCCTTGTCAAACTGAACAAGTGTCGTCTTTAACGAATACAGCACTGCTGCCATCGTACTGACTGCTATCATATTATTACTTGTCCCGCTTCTTCCTGAAGTGCTGCTCCAAAATGTTATGTTTTTCAATATTTTTTCCTTCCTTTGCATATTTTAATGCCAGCTTTACATTACCCGGTTTATCTCCTGTAATCTCCATTGCCATCATCTTTAATACTTCCAGAAAATCCGGTGATAAATTCCGGAACTCTCCAAAATTTCCATACTGCATACTGACCCGGTATTCCCGATCCGTCAAATCATCCGGAATGGTATAAACCAGCTTCTTTTCATACAATCCAATCAGATATTCATCTTTTAGAACATATGTTAATAAATACGGAACATTTATACTTCCTTCCGTAACATCACGCACTATAATTCCACTTACCCTGTGCCCATTCCGGACAGAGCACTGCATTGCTTCAAGATTGGCATACTGTGTATCCGTAATATAATAACAGACATCCACTGTCAGCCCGACCGGCTGCTTTACCGGATCTTTCATGCAAAGAATTACAATGTCATAATGTGTGTTTTCTTTGATATATACAGGAAATTCCTCTCCAATATAATCTACTTTTCCATAATTAACGGGAAATTTCTGCGAGACGGAGAATAAATAATATAAACTTTTCTCCTCCGTTAAATCCGCAATCAGAACTTTTCTTTCAAGATTTTTCAGAATTTGTCCAAGATAAACTGCAATATCGATACCTGGTTTTCCATACAGTCCCACATATACAGTCTTCGTACCATCACCTCCCTCTTTTGGATTTTCAGGAGGACAATGTCATTTAAAGAAATGATTTTCAGAAACATCTATACTATATCACAGTTTTATTTATTTGTAAATACTTTTGTAATTTTTTTTATTTTATCGAAATTTTTATGTATTATTTATTTCTCTTGATTTGCTTGTTTTTTAGAATAAAATGTGCTAAGATAAGCGAAGAAATTTAAGGAAAGGAATCTACACTATGAGACATTTATTAAGCCCTCTGGATTTTTCCGTAGAAGAAACAAACGAGCTTCTTGATTTAGCAGCCGACATCGAGAAAAATCCGGATAAATATACGGATATCTGTAAAGGAAAAAAAATTGCTACCCTTTTTTATGAACCAAGTACCAGAACAAGACTCAGCTTTGAAACTGCGATGCTTAATCTTGGCGGTAATGTCATCGGTTTTTCAGATGCCAATTCCAGTTCCGCATCCAAAGGGGAAAGCGTTGCAGATACCATCCGCCTGATTTCCTGTTATGCGGATATCTGTGCCATGAGACACCCGAAGGAAGGTGCACCGTTAGTTGCATCCCTTCATTCTACCATTCCGGTTATCAATGCAGGCGATGGCGGTCACCAGCACCCGACCCAGACCCTTGCCGATCTGATGACGATACGTTCCTTAAAAGGCCGCCTGGATCATATTACCATTGGTTTATGCGGTGATTTAAAATTCGGTCGTACCGTTCATTCCCTGATTAATGCCCTTGTCCGTTATCCGGGGGTTAAATTCGTTCTTATTTCCCCTCCAGAACTTCGCCTTCCGGCTTATCTGAAAGCAGAAGTACTGGATGCAAACAATGTTCCTTACGAAGAGGTTTCCAGTCTTGACGAAGCAATCGGTTCTCTTGATATTCTCTATATGACCAGAGTACAGAAGGAGCGTTTCTTTAATGAAGAAGACTATATCCGTCTGAAAGACTGTTATATTCTTGATAATACAAAGATGGCGATGGCAAAACCGGATATGCTTGTTTTACATCCTCTCCCTCGTGTAAATGAAATCGCCGTAGAAGTCGATGATGACCCTCGTGCAGTATACTTCAAGCAGGTACAGTATGCTGTATATGTCCGCATGGCTTTGATCTTAAAGCTGCTTGAATTAAAATAATAATCAGAAAGGATTTTGTGTTATGTTAAATGTAGGAAGCTTAAATGACGGCGTTGTTCTTGATCATATCGCAGCCGGCAAATCCATGGAAATCTATAAATACCTCGGATTGGATAAATTAGACTGCCAGGTTGCAATTATAAAAAATGCAAAGAGCCAGAAGATGGGACGGAAAGATATTATCAAAATCGAATCCCCACTGGATGTGATCAATCTTGACATTCTCGGATATATTGATCACAATATTACCGTAAATATCATCCATAATGGTGAAATTTCAGAAAAGAAGATCCTTACACTTCCAAAGACCATCAAGAATGTATTAAAGTGCAAGAATCCACGATGTATCACTTCCATCGAGCAGGGACTGGAGCAAATCTTTCTTCTTACAGATGAAGAAAAACAGATCTACAGATGCAGATACTGTGATGAAAAATATAAATAAAACACCTGGATATAAAAAGGACCTGTAATAACAGGTCCTTTTTATATGAGCAGAACTGTAAGCCGGGTTATGTATCAGATGATCATCTATCTAGATCTGACGTTGCCGCCAGACTCAAGCGACCTACCCGAAAGTACGGACGGGCAATCCACTTTCTTATTCGGTCTTGCTTCGGATGGGGTTTACAGAGCCATGTCTGTTACCAGCCATGCGGTAGTCTCTTACACTGCCTTTCCACCCTTACCGGCAAAAGCCGGCGGTTTATTTCTGTTGCACTTTCCTGGGAGTCACCTCCACCGGACGTTATCCGGCATCCTGCCCTGCGAAGCCCGGACTTTCCTCACCTGCTGCCTTTCGGCATCGCAGCCGCGATCATCTGTTCTACTCACTCTTTTTACTATAACATTTTTCTTCCGGTTTGTCAAACATTAAAACAGCCACCGCCGATGAATTCCCTCAGCAGAGAATTTGCAGGAACAATGTCACTGCTGACTCCGAGGATATAATCCATGAATTTCAACATTCTCTTTGCTTCCGTATAATATGGGCTGTCAACCGGTATTCCAAACAACAGTGGTTCGACATACTGCTTTAATACTGCCAGTTCATAAATCAGTGCAGAATTAAACATAACATCTGCTTCTTCCTGATAAGGGAAAATATTTTTTTCCTCTCCTGCCCTTACGGACTGCCAGCGTGCAAGAGTTTCCTCCGCTGTCGCACCTCTCGTTCTTGCATCCCTTACAATCCGGCGAATCAGTCTGCAGTCCGTTGTGGAAATACGGTTATGTTCATCCACATTCAGCTGTGTCAATGCACTTATGTAGATTTTAAACTTGCTTTCTTTCGGCAGTGAAAAGGACAATTCATCATTCAGACAGTGAATTCCTTCAATTACCAGAATATCATCCGGTCCGAGTTTTAAGGTATCTCCCTTGTACTGTCTCTGCCCCGTCTTAAAATTAAAGGACGGAATCTCCACTTCTTCCCCTTTTAAAAGTCTTCCCATATCCTGGTTAAAGAGATTAATATCGATTGCCTGCAATGCTTCAAAGTCATAATCACCATTTTCATCCTTCGGATTATCTTCCCTGTTGACAAAGTAATTATCCACGGCAATCGGATGCGGATGCAGTCCACATGCCCTCAGCTGTACGGACAGCCGATGGGAAAATGTTGTTTTTCCGGAGGATGATGGACCTGCTATCATGATGAATTTTACATCCGGACGGTTCGCCAGCTGCTTTGCTATCTCGGCTATCTTCTGCTCCTGCAATGCCTCCTGCACCAGCATGATTTCTCCAATCTTTCCCTTTGAAATATTTTCATTCAAAGCACCTACCGCCCCGATTTCCAGTAATTCTCCCCATTTTGAGGATTCTTTCAGAACAGAAAATACTTTCTCCTGCGGGCAGAACTTCGGCACACGTCTCGGTTCTTCCTTTACCGGCATCTGAAGCACAAATCCCTCATCATAAGCATGAAGCTCAAAATATTTTAAATATCCGGTATTTGGAACCATATATCCATAAAAATAATCTACAAATTTATTCAGCCTGTATACATTAACCCTGGAGCTTCTACGGAACTTAAATAATCTTTCCTTATCATACATACGGTGCTTATGGAAAAATTCCATCGCCTCATTTGTTGATATGACATGCTTCTCAAACGGCATTGCCGCCTTGATAATCTCCGTCATTCTTGCCTTAACCTGATATAATGCATCCCTGGTTACCTGTAAATCGCCGTCCACCTCGCAGTAATATCCCTTGCTCAGGGAATACATGACATTAATATTGTTAATCTTATGTCCATACACATCATAAAATGCCTTGAGCATTACCATAACCATGCTTCTTCTGTAAGTTTCATTTCCGCTCACTGTACCTGTCGTCAGGAATGTAATTTTATCCCCATCCTGTGCCGGTTTCCACAGCTCGGATAATTTGTGGTTTACCATGGCAAGCACAATATCATCCTGATATTTTCTCTGATACCGCTGTGCCAGTTCCAGTAATTCTGTTCCCTCTTTACACTCAATATGCTCCCCTTCCACAATTACTTCAATATCACGCATCTTCTTTTCCTCCTGTCTTTTCCCGTTCCATCATAGATAAAGCCCGCTCCATTTCCAAAATTTCCCGTTCCACTTCTGCCTTTCTTCTGGAAGCTCCATCCCCCTGCTGTGTTTCCAGATGTGCGGAAATATTCCGGAATTTTTCCCTTTTCTCTTTCAGATAACGGTATAATGTATCATCTGCTTCCTCTATCAGTTTCTTTCCATATAAATAACAGATTTCATCCTGATACCGTTTTCTTACTTCATCGGGATTTTCTGCCTTTTCTGCTTTCATTACCGTATAATACTTTTCATGATCAAGAATCATTTTTTCCCGTACAATCTCATATCCATTCTGAATGAGATATTTTCTGACCAATTCTATCTCGGAATGTGGGGACAGAACAAGTGTCTGTGCCTGCTCTGCCGTCTCTTTTCCGTTCTCCAGAATTCGGACGGTTAATGCTCCGCCCATTCCGGCTATAATAATTGTCTGTGCCTCTCCGGGCTTTAATTCTTTCAGTCCATCAGACTGCCGTATCTGAATCCGGTCAGACATATTCTCCGCTTCGATATGCTCCTTCGCTCTTTCAAGCGGTCCACGGTTAATATCCATCGCATATGCATATTGTACGGTCTTTCTCTTTATCAGCTCGATCGGAATATATCCATGATCCGTTCCGATATCTGCTGCTGTCTGGCATGCCGGAACAAAATCCGCCACCAGATTTAATCTCTCTGATATCTGCATCTGTTATCCTCTGTTCTGTTCCTTCTAATTTTCTAAAAAGTCTCTTAATTTTCTGCTCTTATTCGGATGCTTGATTTTCCACAATGCCTTTGCTTCGATCTGGCGGATCCGCTCCCTTGTCACATGAAATTCTTTTCCAACCTCCTCCAGGGTACGTTCTTTCCCATCATCCAGTCCGTATCTCATAATCAGCACTTTTTTCTCCCGGTCAGAGAGGGAATCCATGACCTCGATCAATTTCTCCCGCAGGAGCGTATTGGTTGCTGCCTGGACAGGTGTTGCGATATGATCATCCTGGATAAAATCTCCCAGATGACTATCCTCTTCTTCTCCAATCGGTGTTTCCAAAGACACTGGCTCCTGTGCAAGCTTCATCACTTCATTTACCTTCTCTATGGTAAGATTTAGTTCCTTTGCCACTTCTTCCGGCTCCGGCTCTCTTCCCAGCTCATTTAATAAATCCCTCTGGGCACGCATCACTTTATTGATTGTATCCACCATATGCACCGGAATTCTTATGGTTCTTGCCTGATCCGCAATTGCTCTCGTAATTGCCTGCTTAATCCACCAGGTTGCATAGGTACTGAATTTATAACCTTTCCGGTAGTCAAATCTTTCCACCGCCTTCATCAGCCCGATATTTCCCTCCTGAATCAAATCCAGAAATGACATCCCTCTTCCGACGTATTTTTTCGCAATACTTACGACCAGCCTGAGATTTGCTTCCGCCAGTTCATCTTTGGCTGACATGTCGCCGGCCTCAATCCTCTTTGCACATTCTACTTCCTGTTCAGCAGTCATAAGCGGATATTTTCCCATTTCTTTTAAATACATACGGACCGAATCATTCATGCTGACATCTGAAATCGAATCATCCAGCTCTATATTCTGGCTTTCCTTCTCTATCTGTTCCATCTCTTCCAGTGTATCTTCATCCAGCTCTGGAAAATCTTCCTCTTCCGTTTCATTAATCATTTCTTCTTCCTGTGGTTCATCCGGAAAATCTTCCATTCTAAGTTCTTCTTCCGTATTCTTTCTGATATCTTCTTTCATTGATTTTTCCACCCTTCAATTCATGATGCCGGAATTTCCCTTTTTACCTATAGGGAAATATGCAGAAAATCCAGTTTTTTCTGTTCCTGTATAATTTCCTGCAGTTCCTTTATATCTGCTGCTTTCCTGCTTCTTTCTTCCAGACTGTTTCTCTTTATTCTGATTACCGTCTCATTCAATGCCTTTTCCTTTTCCACCAGAGACAGTTCCTCCCTGAGCGGCATATTGAATAATGCAGATACCATTCTGTGTTCCTCTTCATTTTCAAAATAATCAATAATTCTTGCAGGATTTACATCCCCATTCCGTATCTGTTCAAACAGAATACGTGCAACTTTATTATATACAGATTTTGAAAAATCATTCTCATCCAGTATGGTTTCTATCTTTCCTAACAGTCCCGGTTCATCCAGAAGCCATGTAAGCAATATCTTCTGTGCCTGAATCACGGCATTTTCCTGTTTTGTCTCCTGTTTTTCCCTCTTTGCCGGTGCAGATGGCTCACTGTGGCTTCCCTGATTTGCCTGATAGCTATATGCCTGTCTGGTTACGGACTTTACCATGCTGTCCTTTGGAATATTATATTCCCTGCATACCGCATCCATGTAAACATTCCGCTCCAGTTCATCTTCAAATTCCAGAAGTTTTCTGGCAACACCGGTATAAAAAGCGGATTTCTGCTCCGGATCCTGCAGATCGGATTCTTCCTGCATCCGGTCAATTTCAAACAGAAAACTATTCCTCGCCTGTCCGATTCTTTCCTCATATTGTTCCGCACCCATATTTTTAATAAATTCATCCGGATCTTTATACGGCTTCATATTTACAACCTTCGTCGATAATCCGGCTTCCTTCAGCATCGGGATTGCCCGGAGTGCCGCCTTAATGCCCGCACCATCACTGTCATAGGTCAGATATACATTCTCCGTATAACGCTTCATCAGCAGACACTGCCTTGAGGTAAATGCCGTACCAAGCGAAGCTACCGCATTGGAAAATCCCGCCTGGTGCAGTGCGATGACATCCATATATCCCTCGCAGATTAACAGACTTCCCTTTCTGCTGTTCTTTGCATAATTCATGCCGTAAAGATTTCTGCTCTTATCAAAGAGAATCGTTTCCGGGGAATTCAGGTATTTTGGCTCACCTTCTCCCATCACACGTCCGCCGAATCCGATGACTTTATTGTTAATATCCATGATCGGAAACATAACCCGGTTAAAGAATTTGTCAAAAACACCCCGCTCCGTATAAGTGAACAGACCGCTTTCCTTCAGAGTTTCGTCCCGGTATCCTTTTTCTTTCAGATAACGGTATAAATCATCTTTATAGTTCTGTGCATACCCCAGCCCGAATTTCACGATGGTTTCATCCGATAATCCACGCTTTCTTAAATAATCATACCCCTGCTTTCCTTTTTCACTCTTTAATAAATGAAAAAAATACAATGCGGCTTCTTTATTTACTTCCAGCAGCTCCGCTTTGAGACTGTTTCTCTGTCGCTCCTCGGTGGACTGCTGTACCTGTGGCAGTTCTATCCCTGCACGCTCTGCGAGAACCCGGACTGCCTCCGGAAATGTATAATTCTCATATTTCATAAGGAAGGAATACACATTTCCTCCCTCTCCGCATCCAAAACAGTGAAAGATCTGACGCTGCCCGTTTACCGAAAAAGAGGGCGATTTTTCATTATGAAACGGACACAGACCAAAGTATGTACTTCCCTTTTTTTTCAATTTTACATATCCTGAAACTACATCAACAATGTCGTTCCTGCTTCTTATTTCTTCTATGAGTTCTTCTGAATAATACATATCTCTTTCCTTTTCCTGACATCTTGTCCCTCAACTCATTATATGCCTCTTTTTTTCATATTATGACGAAAATTTTATCATATTGCCGCATTTAATGCAATTTCTATCATATCCGTAAAAGATTTCTGCCGTTCTTCCGCCGTCGTAATCTCATCTGATACAAAGGAATCCGATATGGTAAGAAGGCATGCCGCCTGTTTTTTGCATACATTTGCATTATGAAACAATGCAAAGCTTTCCATCTCAACCGCCAGACAGCCTTCCTTCCGGAAGAGTTCTTTATAATATCCTGATTTTTCACGGTAAAATACATCCGTAGAATGAACTTTTCCACGGACAAGCTTCTTGTTCAGTTCTTTTGCTGCCGCTTCAATCTCCCGGTTTAAGCCGGCGGACGGAAACAATACATGGTCCTCACAGCCATTCTGCACATATGCATAGGAAGATTCTGAATAAGATGCATCTACCAGCATGGTATCAAAAATCTTCAAATCACTGCAGTAAGATCCTGCCGAACCTACCCGGATAATTTTATCCACGTCATAAATCCGGTATAATTCATAGGAATAGATTCCCATGGAAGGCATTCCCATGCCGGATGCCATGACAGATATTTCTTTTCCCTTATAAATACCCGTATAACCGTACATATTCCTTACTTCATTAAATAGAACCGGTGTTTCTAACCAGTTTTCCGCAATAAATTTCGCTCTCAAAGGATCACCCGGCATGATAACTGTTTTTGCAATATCTTTCTTTTCTGCATTATTGTGTGGTGTTGCCATATATATCCCTCCTCTTATAAATTAAATCGTTATATTTACAGACTATTCTTTATATTATACCATATTTTTATCATAAAATCTATTAATTTTCTGCCATTATTTTTACCCGTATCTACGAAAAGAATTATTTTTGTACTTAAAAAAATTCAAAAATATGTAAATAATTGTTGACACATTGTCATTTTGGATATAAAATACTTATATCTTTTAAAAAAGGAGGTTATATTATGTTTAAAAGATTAGTAGCAGTAGCAACAACAACAGCTTTAACAGTTGCTATGGCAGTAACAGCTTTCGCAGCAGGAAGCTTAAACGATGCAGAAAAGGATATCATCAAAGCATTAGATGGTAAAGTTTCTGCAAATTATGTAGCAGAGGTTCAGAAGGTATTAGAAGATGAAAATGTTGATGTTTCAGCAGCAGATGCTAAGACAGCAATCGCTAATATCGATAAGGCTAAAGAAATCGTTGACAAGGCAGGTATCAAGAATGTTGATGAACTTAAGGCTAACGCAACAGTTCTCAAGCAGGTTCAGGATCTTGTATCTTCAACAGCAGCTCTTAAGTCTGTTAATGTAAAGGTTAGCTTCGATGCAACATCAGGCAAGCCATCTGTAGCTACAAAGGATGGTAAGGTTGTTCTTGCAGACGCTAGCATCGCAAAGACAGGTGTTGACTTCTCAACTACAGCAGCAGTCGTTGCAGGCTTAGGCTTATCCGTTGCTGGTATCGCAGTTATCGCTAAGAAAAAAGACTTAGTAAATGCATAATCATCGGAAATTCCGAAAAATTAATAAAATAATGGCATATGTTTATATGCCATTATTTTTTTCTATTCTGTCATATGGAATTGTTTATCTGATGACCTCAGATATGATATCACTTGCAACGGGTGTGACACAGTTAATCATGACAGAATCTGACCCTGATTTCAGTGTTGACTATGCCAATACATTTAATCCCGGATCGGTTGAAATCTCAAATGATAATACCGTGAAGCGTGCAGATGTTCCGCAGGCAAATTACGGGGATTTATATGCCTATGTCAAATGTCAGGATATTGGACTTGACTGCCCTGTCTACATGGGTTCAGACAATTCCATTCTGAAACTTGGTGCCGGACAGGTTACCGCTACTTACCAACCCGGTTTTGGCCGTCTCATTATGATCGGCGCCCATAATAATACCTTCTTTAATTGTCTGAAGAGCATTCAGACCGGAACTGTTATTACCATGGAAACAAGTTATGGCACTTATACTTATCAGGTGAATTCAACCGAAGTAGTCGATGTAACCGATAAAGATGCCTACGACTTCTTCACAGACCATGAACAGCTTCTTCTCTACACCTGCTATCCTTTCGATATGTTAGCAAGTACGGATTACCGTTTTATGGTTCATGCCGATTTGGTATCAGGTCCAACGATTGTAGACTAGGAGGAGGATTATCATGGAAGGATTTTTACAGAAATTAAAAAACCATAAGATTGTTTTGTTTTGCATCGCCTTATTTCTGGTCGCATTGATCATGGTTATTTTTATTGCCACCAGAAGCACTCCTGCTCCCAAAGAACCAGAAAACACTTCTACGGACGCAGAAAGTGCCACAATCGAAACTACAACAGAGGAAACCACAACTGTTCCTCCGGAAACTACGACAGAAGAAACTACCACTGTTCCTCCGGAAACCCAGACTGTGCGTCTCAGCGATTATGACCAAATCAGTGAAGGCTCTCTTTATGGATATTTAAGCTGTGAGAAAATCGGATTAAACTGTTCTGTATACATGGGGGATGATAGTTATATTTTAAGAAAAGGAGCCGGACAGATTCCTGCTACATTTCTTCCGGGAGAAGGCGGACTTATTATGTTAGGAGCACATAACAACTCTTATTTTAACTGTCTGCAGTATTCTGAAATTGGCGATATTATCACTCTTGAAACCAGTTATGGCATTTACCAGTATCAGGTAGTTTCCACGGAAACCGTGGATGTTTCTGATAAAAATGCCTATGATTTCTATACCAATCATGAACAGCTTCTTCTCTACACCTGCTATCCTTTTGATACATTATCCAGTACTGTTTACCGGTACATGGTTCATGCAGATTTGATATCAGGACCTTCTGTGGTTGATTAAAGGAGAAACTTATGACTAAGGAAAATCATTATTCAAAAAATAATTCCCGCTTAAAACAGTTCTTTTGCATTATCAGCAGTTTTCTGCTGGCAGTCTCGCTGACTGTTCTTGCACTGTTTATCTGCGTAAAAGCGGGATTTGCAAATATTTCCCAGATAACCAGGGCTTTTGGAGATTCTAACTATTATAATTCCGTTTATAATACCATGATGGACGAATGTGAGAATGAAGCCATTATCTCAGGGTTATCAAAAGATATTTTTACCGGTGTATTCAGTCTGGATGAACTGACAAGTTATTGTAATACCTATGCCAGCTCCATGATGAATAACCAGCCTTACACCCTTGATACTTCTGCCATGGAACAGAAGCTTTCCGAGAATATCCAGGCTTATGTAAGTGAAAATAACCTTGCCGTAGACGGAGATATAAATGAAGTCATCCGTAATTTTACTTCAACCGTTATCGCATATTATAAAACAGCAGTCCAGCTTCCTTATTTTGATCAGATTGCTTCCATGTTCCGGTTGTTTGATAAATTACTGATGTATATTCTGCCATGTATGATTGTCTTTTCCATCGTACTGATTATTCTTCTGTTCCGTCTGAATACATTTAAGAAGAACCGGATCTTCCGTTACCTGGCATACAGTGCATTGTCATCAGCAATTTCCGTTCTGATTCTCCCTGCTTTCTGCTATATTACAAAATTCTACCGAAAGCTTGCCATCAGTCCGGAATATGTATACAAATATATCCTATCTTATATTGAAAATGGTATCTTTATCTTCTTAATTGCAGGCATCATACTCTTTGTTTTTGGCATTGTTTTCATTATCACAAGCAGTATGATCAAAGCAAAACTGAAGAAAGAATATGTACCTGTACATCATCATCACCATGAAATGGAGGTATAATATGTCAGATTTTATTTATCCGAAAGAACCCTTGCATCCGGCTGCAAAACCGGTGTGGGGACAGAAAGAACCTGCTCATAGTACCTGGTTTACCCATGATCCTGCGATTTATCACGATCCGGTATCGAAGGATTATTTTCTGTATTGTACGGATGCAAAATGTATGCGTTCCCATGATATGATTGTCTGGGAAACACTCGGAAAAGCCGTGGAAAAGCCTCCAAAGGAAGCGAGCGACTGGACCGGAAGCGATGCCATCTGGGCACCGGATATCGTAAAAGTCGGGGATGAATACCGCCTGTATTGCTCTAATTCTTCTTTTGGATCACAGCGTTCCTGCATCTTCCTTGCCGTATCGGATAAGGCATGCGGACCTTTTATTCCAAAAGGTGTGGTATTCCGTTCGGATGAAAGCATGCCGGTCAATGCCATTGATGCAAATATTATCGAAGATGTCCGGGACGGAAAACAGTATATGGTATATGGCTCTTTCTGGGGCGGATGCCATATCATCGAACTTGACAAAGAAACCGGATTTGCCAGAGATACTTCCGGACAGCCGGGAATCTGTCTTGCCCGAAGACCGTTATGGACGGACGGGGCAATCGAAGGTCCGTATATCATCTATAACGAAAAGACAGATTATTATTATCTGTTTGTATCCTATGCTTCCCTGCGCAGTGATTATAATATCCGTGTAGGACGCAGCCGGAATGTAACCGGTCCGTACCTTGACCATAACGGCAGGAATATGACCGATTTGGACGATGGTGACTGCAGCATCGGCTATATGCCGGCATGCGGTTATAAATTTGATGACGATCCGGTTGGATTTATGGGGCCGGGACATAATTCCGTACTCCATGATTCTGATGACGAATGGTATCTTATCTGCCATATCCGGGAACATAATTTCCGTGGGGAAGAACCTTCCACCCTTCATATCCGCAAAATGCTGTGGACCAGTGATGGCTGGCCGGTTGTTTCACCGGAAATCTATTCGGGCGAAAAAGCCCAGCCGGTCTCTGCTGATATGGTATGCGGCAATTATGAACGGATCCGGCTTACCCCAACCGTTCCACAGGGAATGCTGACATCCGTAAAAATGTCACTTCATCCGGACGGCAGTGGTTTTCTTGCAAATTCCATCCGGATTCACTGGGAACTTGCGGATGAATTTACCATAAAGATTACCTACGGACCTTCCACGGAACTGTTAAAGGTCCTCCCTGCATGGGATTATGAAGCCTGGAAGCCGGCTCTGGTATTAACCGGAACGGACAACCATCATATCTGTGTATGGGGAAAAAAATACGAATAAAGCCAAAGAAAGCCATTACCTAAAAGTAACGGCTTTCTTTTTGCTTTATTCTGTAATCAGATACTTAATAAACTCTTTTACCATCTGTTTTTCTTTTGAACCGGCAGCTACCTGCAGGATATAATGATTCGGCGATGGATAATCGTCTCCGAAATATTCTTTTGCCTTCGGACATTTGTCAAAAACAAGGCCGGCAGGATGCTCATCCGTAAGATAAAGAAATGACTGCATCCCATTCAGTTCCTCCGCAGAAAATATCTCATCGAGAAATACAGACGGCTTACCGATCTGATCCACGGTATTTATTATCAAATCGATTTCGCCATTTGTCAGGGAAGTGTTATAATCCGATACTCCCGCTATTTCAAGATTAACATCCTGGAAATTCTTCTGGTCGAGAAACATCGTCTTATAATAAAATCCGGCTTCCCCATCTTTTAAACCTGCAGTTTTCTCAAAATCCCGCAGCAGATTTCCTGCCGTTTCCAGATTCATCTCTGAGGTTTCATCTGCAATAACGAGATTTACCTGCTGTCCCTGGCTTTTATCCCGTACAAGAACTGCTATCACCAGGATAATGAAAACAACTGCCAATACATGAAACTTATAATAGTAAAAAAAGTTCTGTATTTTTTCTTTCAAATCAGCACCTCATATTATTTTGCTGCTTCTTCTACCTGTATTTTACGGATTTCCTTGGTTCTGATTTCCTTGCAGATATCATTTACAAAGGTATCCAGTGATTTCTGGCCCTCATCACCTAAATATCTGCTTCTTACAGATACCACATTTTCTTCTTCTTCCTTCTGTCCTACGACTAACATATAAGGAACTCTCTTCAGTCTTGCATCACGGATCTTGAATCCAATCTTTTCGGAACGGTTGTCCACACTGCTCCGGATACCGTTTGCCACTAGTTCTGCATTGACTTTGTTTGCGTAATCCGCATATTTTTCAGAAATTGGAAGAACTCTTACCTGTTCCGGACACAGCCATGTAGGGAATAATCCTGCATATTTTTCAATCAGCCATGCAATGGTTCTCTCGTAGCATCCAACGGAAGTTCTGTGGATAATGTAAGGTCTCTTCTTGTCACCGTTTTCGTCGATATAATACATATCAAACTGCTCTGCAAGAAGTGCATCCCACTGAATGGTAATCATGGTATCTTCTTTTCCGTATACGTTCTTTGCGTTGATATCTACCTTTGGTCCGTAGAATGCAGCTTCTCCCACATCTTCTACGAACGGGATATTTAATTCCGTAAGCATCTGTCTGATATGACCTTCTGTTTCTTCCCATACTTCCGGTGCACCGATGTATTTTTCCTTATTGGATGGATCCCATTTGGAAAGATGATATGTTACATCTTCTTCTACTCCCAGTATCTGCAGACAGTACTGTGCAAGTGCGATACAATCCTTAAATTCCTTTACCATCTGGTCAGGACGTACAATTAAATGTCCCTCGGAAATCGTAAACTGACGTACTCTTGTCAGACCATGCATTTCTCCGGAATCCTCGTTACGGAATAAGGTGGAGGTTTCTCCATATCTGCAAGGAAGGTCCCTGTAGCTCTTCTGGCTTGCCTTGTATACATAATACTGGAATGGGCAGGTCATCGGACGAAGGGCAAATACTTCATCTTCTTTCTCTTCATCGCCGAGTACAAACATACCATCCTTGTAATGATCCCAATGTCCGGAAATCTTATACAAATCGGATTTTGCCATCAGAGGAGTCTGTGTTCTCATGTAACCTCTCTTTGTTTCCTCATCCTCAATCCATCTCTTTAATTCGTTCATGATGATGACACCGTTCGGCATGATAAGCGGAAGTCCCTGTCCGATAACATCTACGGTTGTGAAGATTTCCATCTCACGTCCGAGTTTATTATGGTCACGCTTTTTAATGTCTTCCAGATGCTCCAGATATGCGTCCAGATCCGCTTTCTTTGTATATGCCGTTCCGTAAATTCTCGAAAGCATCTTATTCTTCTCTGAGCCTCTCCAATATGCTCCTGAGGAAGAAATCAGCTTAAATGCCTTGATGGTCTTTGTACTCATAAGATGAGGGCCTGCACACAGATCTGTGAAATCTCCCTGGCTATAGAAGCTGATTACGGCTTCTTCCGGAAGGTCACGGATTAATTCTGCTTTATAAGGTTCTTCTCTTTCTTCCATAAACTTGATGGCTTCTTCTCTCGGGAGTTCGAAACGCTTGATTTCTGCACCTTCTTTGATGATTTTCTTCATCTCGGCTTCAATCTTGTCCAAATCTTCCCTTGAAAATGATTCATGGTCAAAATCATAATAGAATCCGGTATCAATAGACGGTCCGATTGCCAGTTTTGCTTCCGGATACAGTCTTTTTACTGCTTCTGCCAGTACATGGGAACAGGTGTGGCGGTAAGCTGCCTTTCCTGCCTCATCATCGAAGGTCAGAATGCTTAACTCACAGTCTTTATCCACAACGGTACGAAGGTCTGCCACCTCTCCGTTTATTTCTCCGGCACATGCCACTCTTGCAAGTCCTTCGCTGATATCCTTTGCAATCTCAATAATGGACATTGCAGATTCATATTCTTTTACAGAACCATCTTTTAATGTAATCTTCATTCTTATTACCTCACTTTTTGCGATTATATCATTGATTTGAACTGATTTCACAGAACCTTCCGGAAATCATAGAAAACGAGACGAAAAAAATCCCGCAACTTCCGTTGCGGGACGAATATTCTTCGCGGTTCCACCCTGCTTGCTCTTCTACTATATAATAGGAAAAGCCACTTTCATGATGATAACGGAATCACCGGACCGGATTAGGGCCACTCAGAGGTAGTTTTCACATATCTTTCCATAAAACACTTCCAGCACCCTGTGTTTCTCTCTGTATGTTCCGTATATGCTACTCTTCTCGTCAGCGTGTTCAATCAATATTTCTCTTTGTTATAGAAGTATATCATTAAAATTTCAAAAGTCAATACATAATTAATGGAAAATATTGTTTTTTTTTCAAAGCTATGCTAAACTCAATCTGTTATTATTACTATTTGGAAAGAGGATTCTGCTTATGAAAAAATCAAATACTGTCAATCTGCTGACCATCTTATTTCTTACGGTATTTCCGCTTATTTTTGATGATCACTATTTCAATATCACAATCACAAAATACTATACTTTTGCCGTACTGTGCCTTGCGATATTTTTCGCAGCACTGTATTACAAAATGACTTCCGTGGATTTGAAAAAGAAAATAACTCTGTCAAAGACAGACATTATCATGCTTTTATTTCTCGGCTCAAGTACCATATCCTGCCTGCTCTCAGAGTGGAAATATGCCTCATTTACCGGATCTTCCGGCAAACACATCGGGCTTTTATTTCTGCTGCTCTGCGGCATGCTTTATTACGGAATTACAAGGTATATGACCATTACCCGCCCTATTCTGTATTCCTTTCCTGCCATTCTGATTCTTTGCTCCGTCATGAGCCTGTTCCAGTTCTGCGGATATGATGTGCTGGATTTTTATAAGGATATGGCTGCCGGAACTTCCGTTATGTATATCGCTACTTTTGGACATGTTGATGTATTTTCCGCATTTTTATCTGTGTATCTGCCGGTCTGCATGTACCTGTTTTGTCATACTTCCGCAAAGAATGAACAAGTTCTGTACGGAGCAGGCTGTTTCTTCGGGATTCTGGGTGTTTTCTGTGCAAACAGTGACAGTGCCTACCTCGGACTTGCCACCGCCCTTGCAGTCCTTCTGGTTTTTGCTCTCTCCGACCGTGCAGCATTGCTTTCCTACAGCTTTTTATTATGGATTTACTGCTGTGCTGCCGCTCTGTTCCAGCTTCTTCCGATGCTGTCTGCTGCTATGCGTACCCCGTCAGATCTGACTGCAATGATGACGGCTATGCCAGTCATGCTGTCCGTCCTGATTTTTGCCATTATCCTGTTCTGTCTCTCCCGCTTTTTCCATGCCAGAGAGATGAACCCGCCCGGATTTTTAAAGTATGCATGCATGACTGTATGCATTCTGATTCTGCTTGCCCTCCTGTTCCTGTTCGTGTATTTCAGCTTTTTCGATACCCGGACGGCACTTGGGAAGCTGGAAGGATATCTCCGCTTTAATGATCACTGGGGATCGGATCGCGGCTATGTGTGGAGCTGGCTGTTACAGATTTTCGCAGCTTCTCCATTTCTGACCATTCTCTTCGGAGCAGGCCCTGATACGACAACACTCCTGCTCTATAAGTATTTTGAGCCGGAAATGACCAGCCTCGGTTCGTATTACGCAAGTGCACATAATGAATATCTTAACTATCTGGTAACGATTGGTCTTGCCGGTCTGGTCTTCTACCTGCTGCTTGTCCTGTTTTCCGTTATCCGCTGTTTCCGCCGCAGACAGGAAAATGCTTTCTTTGGTGCGGCCGGAATTGCAATTCTTGCTTATTCCGCCATGGCCTTCGTCAATATCTCGCAACCGATTACCGTACCATTCCTGTTCCTTCTCATTGGATTTGCCAATATCAAATCTCATTAATTTCAGATATAAAAAGAACTCTTTCCGGATATTGCTCTGGAAGGAGTTCTTTTCTTCTGATTCACTTTTGAATTAATATTTCTTAAGTTTTGTTACCGTTACCGTACAGTACAGCAGTTTTCCGTCGATATTTGCCGTGATCGTTGTTGTTCCCGGCTTTCTTCCGATTACTGTACCATTGGATGATACGGTTGCAATTCTGTTGTTATTTGTATACCATTTAATTCTTCCGCTTGCCCCAAATACATCAAGTGTATAAGAGTCGTACTGTTCCAGTGTAATATGTGTCGCATTCAATGCCACTACATTTAATTCACAAACACCTTCTGCTCCCGAAGAGGAAATACAATAAATCTCACAGCTTCCCTGACCTCTTGCAGTTACAACACCACTAGAAGATACGGTTGCCACTGCCGGATCCGATGTAATCCATTCGATCGTATCTGTTGAATTCGATGGCTTCAGCTTGTATTTCAAGGAAGATGCCTGACCCGGAAGCAGTGTCAGTGTACCTGAACTGATTCTAACACCTGTTGCCGCAATGACCGGTTTTACGGTTACCTTAACGATTGCCGTAACATTATTTCCATCGGTTGAAGTTGCATATACATAACAGGTACCTGCCTTTACACCTGTAATTCCGCCATTGTAATCCACATATGCGATGGCTTCATCAGAAGATGACCACGCAATATTGGTATAGGTCGCATCGGACGGGGATACTGTCGCAGTTACATTGACCGTTTTTCCTTCCAGCATGGTGACATAGGACGGAGATACCTGAATAGAGCTTACCGGCTTGATACAGGTATAGGTAACCTGATCATAGACACCGCTGCCATCCGCTGCCATCGCAGTTATGACTGCTGTTCCGTATCCTACCGCTGTAACCACACCTCTGTCCGTTACCTGGATAACACCATTGTTACTGGATGACCAGTTAACTCCGGTATTGGTTGCGGAATCAGGTGTTACATCTGCTGTCAGCATACGGGTTTCGCCATAATTGATATTTCCAGTAGCTCCCTGAATCTTAACGGCTGTAACAAATTCATATACTTCTACTTCACAACTTGCCACCAGACCTCTTTCCACGGTGGTTGCAAGAATAATACATTTTCCTCCTTTTAATCCGGTTACAATACCATTCGCATCTACGCTGGCGATATCCGGATCACTCGAGGTATAGGTTACGGATTTATTATCCGCATCAATCGGTGTAACCGTCGGTATCAGTACAAATTTACTTCCTTTATAAATCGCCGTACTTTCAATATTTAGTGAAATTCCGGTTACCGGTTCGAGTACGGTTAATTTACAGGTTGCAAACACACCTGTATCAATACTGGTTGCCGTAATGGTTGTTTCTCCTGCATCCAAAGTCGTTACTTTACCAGTGGAATCCACGGTAGCAACATTTGAATTGGAAGAAGACCATGATATTGCAGGGTTATCCGCATTGGATGGATTTGCCGTTGCATACAGCCAGAAATCCGTTCCCCTACGCACTTCCATCACTTCACTGCTTATGGTTACACTTGTAACCGGCTGGTAAACTTTTACATTACATAGTGCAGTTACACCACTGTCCACAGACTGAACCAGAACAGCTGCATCACCGCCTGCTACTGCGGTTAAAAGACCGTCTTCTACCGTTACCACGGAGGTATTGGAAGAAACCCAGGTCAGTTCTTTATTCGTTGCGTCCTTTGGAAGAACGGTCGATGTAAGTCTTAAAGTCTCACCAATTTTCAATGTAACATCCGTATAATCGAGGGATACTGATGTTACCGGCTGTTCAATTACGAACTCACAAGTTGCCACCAGATTGATTCCGTCTGTTCCGGTATCCTCTGTCTGACAGAGAACGGTTGCATTTCCCGGTGCAACGAAAGTTACAAAACCATTCTTATCTACGGTAAGAACACTTGGATTGGATGATTCCCAGACAACGTTCTTATTTACACCGTTTCCTTCCGGAAGAATGTTATAGGACAACTGATATGTTCCAAGTGAAAGACTGCATCTTACCCTGGTTTCAGAAAGTGTAATAGCTGTTACCGGCACTCTGACATGCAGCTTACAGGATGCCACTTTGACACCGTCCAGTGTAACTACGGAAATCGTACAGTCACCACCATCAATAGCCGAGATAACACCGGCATCTGAAACCGTGGCTACCGATTCATCGGAGGATACCCAGATAACCTGTGTATTATCTGCCTTTTCTGGTTCAAAAATAAGTTTTAACGGATACTGTTCCCCTTTATCAATCTCAAGCTCTGTCGGAACCAGTGTGATATTCTGAACCGGTTCGTTGATGCTTACCTGACATTCTGCATATTTCTTTACCCCGTTTACTTCCTGAATAGCCTTGATTACTGCATTTCCTTTTTTCACACCCGTTACGGTTACGGTATATTTATCTGTATCTGATAATGTAACTGTTGCTATCGACTCATCGGATGAAGTCCAGGTAACATTTGCCTTCTGATCTGTTACAATCGCATACAAATCAAAGCTTTCCCCGACGTTCATCATATGTTCCGTTTCGCTTACGGCAAAGGAATCAATAACCGTAACCTTGATTGCGGAAGAATGCATTCTCTGTCCGTCTATCAGTGTCTTACTGTCAAGTGTTGCTGTAACATTTGCCGTACCGCTTGCTCTTGCGGTCAGCACGCCGTCCGCATCCACTGCTACAATGTTTGTATTATCCGAAGTCCAGTTTACACCCTTTAAATCATCCTCGGATGCATTGGTTTTCAGCTGTACGGTATCACCGACTGCTGTATACAAATCGCCGTTTGTAATACCGAACTTAACCATAACATTGACGGAATCACCGAATCTTGCTGCAAGTTCTGCCGGTGTAAGATCTGCAAATGCAGTCTTTGAATAATCATATTTTGGATAAGCATACAACAGAACGTATCCTGCTGTTTCACCATATGCATATCCGTCACTGTCCACGACCAGATAATCTTCATTTGCACTGGTAATGGTAACATCCTTATTCGCACTTGCGTTTGTTGTTCCTGTCACAACATCCGTATAAGTACCCGGATTAATCTGCATGGTTTCCTGTTTCATTGCCTCTGTAAATCTGATATTTACCAGAACATCAAAGGTACAGTACTGGTTGTTGTCCGGTGTTCTGATGGTAATGGTTGCTGAACCACCGGATACCGCTGTTACAGTTCCTGTTCCGTCACCGTTGGACGCAACGGAAACAACATTACTGTCATCCGAACTCCAGAGCAGATCCTCGTCTGACTTATAGTTAGTTGAAATCACCGCCTTGCTGCCGATGGATGCAAGCTGGATGAATCCGTTGGATAAATCATTTGTCACACCAAGCTTTACGGTAATTGTCAATACATCTGATTTTGTAACCTCTACCCCATTATTATCAAAGGTGTAGCTGGCAGTTATCTTTGTCGTTCCTGCACCGGTTGCCTTCAGATAAACATACTGTCCGGTCGTATTGCTGACACTGACGATATCCTGATCATCACTTGTCCATTGTATCTCATCCGGATTTAAATCATCCACACCGGTAACGGATGCGGCAAAGTATTCCATATGTCCCACTTCCCAGGATGTCAGGTTTACCTGATTATCCGGAGTATCCGCCGACATTATGGAAATACCTACGGAAGCCGCCATAATACTTCCCATTCCGATAAAGGAAACTGCTAATACTATCACAACTCCCAGGAGCTGTTTCCAGTATTTTAATATCTGTTTCATAAATCCTTCTCCTTTCCTCACAATCTGAAACTTATATCGGTTTTTTCCGACGATACTTTAGTCTGTTTTTCACTTCATTACCTCAACCTGTTTACTTCAAACCGTTCCATCGTGTCTACGCAGAACAGGAGATTCCGGTATCTTTCATCCAGATCCCCATCCTCCACCGTTACATCGAGTGCGGCCGCCAGATCATCAATCAGCCGGTCTGTAATCCGGTTTCTCATTCCGATCAGAATCCGCTTTTTCTGTTCAAAGGTATCTGCATCCAGAAATTCCATCAAATCAGGATTCGGCCGTTCCTCCTCCGGCAGTATCACGGATTCCGGTAAAACTTCTGCTTTTTCAGGAGTTTCCACCGATGTTTTTGCAATATCCATACCAGAATCTGTCTGTCCCGGAATCACTTTCTCAAAACGGTATTTCTGCTTTACCATCGGATATTTTTCATGATCCACTTCACTCATAAACATCCCAAGCGGTCTTGCGTAGATACCATACGAGCCGTACAATGCCTGGTATATCACAAGTTCTTCCCCGGTTTCGGAATGTTGTGCAACGGCAATGACCTGATATAATTTGTTCTTAAAATGTCTGTAAAATTCATGTGGTTCAGGCTTTTTTCTTTCCATCTTCTTTCCTCCAAAAAGAAAAATACAATCGGCTTTTCAAAAGATATGGCTGCACAGGCAGCCATATCGGTATGTGTTATATTTTACAGCATCTCTTCTAAAGTCTTTCTGATTGCTTTGATAAAGTCCTCGCTGTTTAACACAGTCGGATTTTCCATTGTTGTGATAATGGCAAGATCATTTGTCATCTGGCCATCTTCGATTGTCTTAATGCAGGCACGTTCAAGCTTATCTGCAAACTCCTGAAGTTCTTTGATTCCATCCATCTCACCACGTTTTCTCAAAGCACCTGTCCATGCAAAGATGGTTGCTATCGGATTGGTGGATGTCTTCTCACCTTTTAAATGTCTGTAATAATGTCTCTGAACCGTACCATGTGCTGCTTCGTATTCATAGTAGCCCTGTGGGGATACCAGTACGGAAGTCATCATGGATAAAGAACCGAATGCAGTTGCTACCATATCGCTCATAACGTCACCGTCATAATTCTTGCATGCCCAGATATATCCTCCTTCAGAACGGATCACCCTTGCAACGGCATCATCAATCAGGGTGTAGAAGTATTCAATACCTGCTTCTTTGAATTTCGCATCATATTCCTGATCATAAATTTCCTGGAAGATATCTTTAAAAGTATGATCATATTTCTTTGAAATGGTATCTTTGGTTGCAAACCATACGTCCTGCTTTGTATCAAGTGCATAGTTGAAACAGCTTCTTGCAAAGCTCTCAATAGAACCAACCAGATTGTGCTGGCCCTGGATAATGCCTGCACCCTTGAATTCATGAATCAGTTCCCTTGATTCTGTGCCATCTTCTGCTGTATAGACAAGTTCTGCCTTCCCTGCACCCGGAATCTTCATTTCAGAAGCCTTGTATACATCACCATATGCATGTCTTGCGATTGTGATTGGTTTTTTCCATGTCTTTACATACGGCTCAATTCCCTTTACGATAATCGGAGCACGAAATACTGTTCCATCAAGAATGGCACGGATCGTTCCATTCGGACTCTTCCACATTTCCTTCAGATCATATTCTGTCATTCTTGCTGCATTAGGAGTGATTGTTGCACATTTTACGGCTACACCATATTTTTTGGTTGCTTCTGCAGATTCTGTCGTAACTTTATCGTCCGTCGCATTTCTGTATTCAAGTCCCAAATCATAGTACTCAGTTTTTAAATCTATAAACGGAAGTAATAACTCATCCTTAATCCATTTCCAAAGGATTCTTGTCATTTCATCCCCGTCCATCTCAACTAATGGTGTTGTCATCTTAATCTTTTCCATCTTATTATTGTCCTCCAGATTATAATTTTTAAAACTTTCCTTTGTTTTATCCATATATATACTATTTAAGTATAGCACGACACTCTCTCATTTTCAACTGTTTTATGGAAACAATAATTCATCCACGGTCACAAATTCATACTGTTCCTGCTGCAGTGCATCCACGATCCGGACAGCCGCATCCACAGAGGTATCAAAGATATCATGCAGCAGAATAATATCATTTTCTTTTACCTGTTTCAGAACACGCTCCGTTACCAAATCGGTATTCTGAACACTCCAGTCCAGGGGATCTACGTCCCACAGAACGACAAACATATCCAGCTGCTCCTTCATTTTTTTCGTACATTCCCCGTAGGGCGGACGTAAGAACAATGGTCTTTCCCCTGTTATTTCTTCAATTACCCTGCTGTTTTTCTGTACCTCTTCAATCGCACTTTCACAGGATACCCCGGTAAGCTGTATATGACTGTAAGTATGGTTGCCTATGATATGTCCTTCTTCCTTCATTCTTCTTAAAGTGTCCGGATATTCTTCCACTTTCTCCCCCACTACAAAAAAAGTAGCCCTGACATTTCTTTTCTGCAATTCGTCCAGAAGCCGATCTGTACTGCTTCCCGGACCATCATCAAAGGTAAGGGCTACTTTTTTCACACTGTCATCCTTCCGGACATTTTCCTGATTTTGCAGGATATGTCCGGCTACATCTTTTATATTTTCCACATTTCCGGTACGTCCGGCTTTTAATGCAATGATATACAGAACAATCATTCCTGCCACATAAATTATTTTCTTTGCTCCCGTCTTCATGAACAGACCTCTGAATTTTCCTGTATATTATATATATTTCCCCCGCTGGTTTATTATTACAGATTCCACACGGCAAAAAGCGGGATGCTGATCTGCTTTTCATATACGTTTGCCTTATCCCATGTAATACATACGGTCATTGGATACTGTACCGAAACATTTTCTTTTCTTCCAGTCCTGACCGGCACTGTCTCCTTTTCACTCCGGCAGAGAAAAGTGACTTCTGATTTCTCATTTTCATCGGTCAAAAATCCCGTCACTTCACTTAACTCCGACATCCTCAGCTGCTGTAAAACCGCCTGTTCCATCAATGCCCCGTTTCCCAGCTGGTAAATATCCTGCACACCTGCAATATCGGCAAACCGGATTTTACAGAACCAGGTCAGAATCCCGATATCATTATAATAAAGCCGGAATTCTTTTCCATTCTGCCCACTGCCGGCACTGACACAACGATCCATCCTGAGAACCAGTCCCTTATCACAAAGCCATTCTACAGCCTCATCATATCCGTGTTTCTGAAGCATCCATGTTTTACGATAACGGTATCTTTTGTCCTCCCTCTGTAACGGTTCGCAGATGGAAAGGTAGATATCCTTCGCCTTTTTGCGCAGTCTTATATCCGGAATTTTTTCAATCAGTCCCAGGTAATTTTCCGCAATCTTCTTTTTTGCTTCCGTAACAGCCCCAATATCACGGGTATCCATATAGGTCTGTATTGCTAACGGCATTCCTCCGGTAAACAGATATACCTTCATATACCGCAGCATCTTCTCCATCTGTTCTTCTGTAAGTTTCTTCTCCGTCATATGTTCCACACATTCTAACAGTTCCCTGTCCCGGTTAATAATCAGAAATTCCCTTAAACTAACCGGATACATCTCAAACAGGTCAAATTTTGCAAGCAGACCTTCCGAAAAAATCCGCCATACATTTAATGATGTTATCACGCAGATATTATAATCCATCAGATTATAGCAGATAAACCGCAAAACCTCTGCTGCCTGATGGTTTCCCACTTTCTCCGTATCCAGATGGTCAATAACTACAAGAATATCTTCCTTGCTTTCTGTCACATCCATATATGCCTGTGTTTTTTCATCAAAATTCTTTCTTGTCAGTTCCCCACTCAGGATGGAAGGATCTTTTTGCAAATCAAAAATGATTAATTTATTATAAAATCTTTCTGCAAATTCTTTCACTGCTGTTGTTTTTCCAACAGATACTGCTCCTGTAACCACCGCCGGCTGTCTGTCTGCTTTATCCTTCCAGGAAGCAAGCCCTGCAATAATATCTCTGTACAAATCTCTTCCTTCTTTCCTCTTTTGTTATGCATGTTTCGTAAAGTATAATCTTACATTCATCGTATGCTCTTTATACTCCAGTTCCATTCTTCCCTGATGCACTCTCATGATCTGATCTGCGACCGGAAGTCCGAATCCCTGTCCGCCCATCCGCCTGGATGCCGCTTTATCAATCCGGTAATATGGTTCTGTAAGATTTTTTATCTGATCTTTTGTCAGTTCCTCCGATGCATTTGCAAACAAAATCACCGGATTTTTATCCTCCTTAAAACTCCGGATTCTGACTGTGGATTCCTCCGGCATATACCTTGCTGCATTTTCCAGCAGTGCAAAAAAAAGCTCCCGTACCAGAAGTTTGTCCCCATATAATTTATCCACACCGTCACACGTCAGTTCCATATTTACTTTCTTATGTACTTTCATCTGCACATCGCTCCTGACATTTTCCAGTTCCTCCTGCAGTGAAATCCATACCCTGTCGGGTGTATACAGATCTGCTTTTAATAAATCGTACATATATTTTTTATCCGTATATGCCGCCAGAATATCCGACATATGTTTAATCTTTCCTGCCATTTCCAGTGCTTTCGGTCCATGAACCAGTCCACGGTAAATAAACTCCGAATATCCGCTGATTGCTGCTAAAATATTTTTCATCTCATGTACGGATAAATCTAAATATTCTTTTTCTTCCATTTTCCTTCACCTGTCTTTTTCTGATTATTCAATTTTGTATCCCACATTCCGGACTGTTTTTATTCTGTTCCGTTCACTTCCGATTTTCTGCCGTAATGTCTTTATATGCATATCAACCGTTCTCGATTCGCCTTGAAAATCAAATCCCCAGACAGCTTCCATGATCTTATCCCTTGACAGAACAATTCCCTTATTTATCATCAGATACTTTAATAATTCATATTCCTTAAATGTTACATTTTTCTCTTCTTCCCCTACCGTGACAATTCTTCTGTCATCATCCAGTACAATATCCCCTACCTGAATCAGATTGAAGTTTGAATTCTTCATACTTCTCCGGAACAATGCCTTTACCCTTGAATTAAATTCCAGCACTCCAAAAGGCTTCGTAACATAATCATCCGCACCGGCATCCAGGCATTTGACCTTTTCCACCTCACTGCTTCTGGCTGTTACCATCATGACCGGGATATCCCTGGTGGATTCCGCCTGTCTGAGCTTCACCAGCATACGGATGCCGTTCTCATCCGGAAGCATAATATCCAGAATAATCATATCCGGTATTCTCTTCTTCAGTTCCTGTTCAAATTCTTTTGCTGTATATAAAGGTTTTACTTCATATCCGTTGTTTGTGAGTGTATAACATTCTAAATCACTCATATTTTCATCATCTTCTACCACATATACAAACATACGCTTACCCGCCTTTAGTTCCTATATTTTTTACAGAGCATACAATCTCTGCCTCTTAAAATATATTAAACAAATTTAATCGTAATGTAAATAGAAATTTTACTTTTTTACACAATCTTTACTTTAAAATGCTTTTCCTGTATAATAAATTTATCTTTACTACGGAAAGGGGTTTACCATGAAAACTATTTTATTACATCCGGATGCCGCAATTCACTACAACTGGTGCGGCAAATTTGAATCACCTTCCCCGGAATGGATGCATCTGACCAGGGATCTGATTGATTTTGAATTTATTGCCGTTACGCAGGGCATTCTCTATATCGCAGATTCACACAGGGAATATGTTGTGAAAAAAGGAGAGTATCTTCTTATGAGTCCCGATCATTTCCAGCATGGCTATCAGCAGAGTGACTGCCAGTTCTACTGGCTGCATTTCCAGATTCCGGAAGCTTCCTATGAAGTGCAGCACACCAAACAGATGCCGGAAGACGGGAATATCGTTCTTCCGGCTTATGGCTCACTGTCCATTCCGGAACGTATCATCGTTCTGATGAAACAACTGCAGGATTCCGATCGCCGCTACCACAATCTCTTGTTAAATAATTCCCTTACTTCTGCCATTATTTATGAATTATACAGCCAGGGAGCGGTATACAGAAAATTAAATGAACCGAAAAAATCCGCCCAGATTTACAATGATATCACGGATTATATCATTTATCATGCCTGTGAAAATATCCGGGTGTCCCAGATTGCCGATTATTTCGGATATAACGAAAAATACCTGACCACCTTTTTCCGCAGGCAGTCAGGTATCTCATTAAAGCAATTTATGATGCAGGCGAAGATGGATGCCGCCAAAGCAGAACTTACGGACACCAACCACAGCATTTCACAGATTGCATATAATGTAGGCTTCAGCGATTCCCATAACTTTACCAATGCATTCAAGAAAATCACGGGACTTTCCCCGAGTGTTTACCGGGAAAGTTATGCAAAACGCTCTCTGTTTTATAAATAATGGAAACTCCTATTTTACCAGTAATTCCATAATCTTGTTTGTTCTTTCAATAAATTTTGTCATGGCTTCCGGACTGAGCTGTTCATGACTGATAACGGCAAGGTCATATAACTGTTCGCACATCATCGGTACATTTTCGGAATCTTTGTTTTCCAGAATGTACTGAACCAGCGGATGGTTTGCATTCAGAACCAGTGTCAGCTTTGAACCGAACATGGACGGATCCATGCCTGCCATACCGTACATCTTCATCATTTCCTGCATACGTCTGCTTTCTTCGGAAAGTGTTACCATGGCTGAAATCTTCTCATCCTTTAATTTTTCCAGCTTCAGTTCGAGATTCTCATTGTTTAAAGCCTTCTTAAAGGTCTCTGTCAGACTCTTCTGGTTTTCTTCCAGGGATTTCTTATCGTCCTCGGAAACCTCTTCCTTAAAGGTGTCATTCAGATCTGCATCAATTCTTAAGAACTTAACACCTTCGTTCTTCTGCTCCAGATGTGTGATAAACGGCTGGTCGATATTGTGTTTTAAGATAACGGCATCCGTACCTTCTTCCTTAAACATCCGGATATACTGTCCCTGCTGTACTTCATCCGTTACATAGAAGATTGTGTTTTCATGTTTCTCTTTGTTTTCTTCCAGGCATTCCGGCAGTGTCAGATATTTGCCGTCCAGATTCTTAAAGAGGATGTAGTCCGTCATCTTCTCACAGAATTTTTCATCCTTTAAGCAGCCGAACTTGATGAATGGGCTGATGTCATCCCAGTATTTCTCATAATTTTCCTTGTCTGTCTTGCACATGCCGGACAGTTTGTCTGCCACTTTCTTTGTGATATAATCAGAAATCTTCTTTACAAATCCGTCATTCTGTAAGGCACTTCTTGATACATTTAACGGAAGGTCCGGACAGTCAATTACACCTTTTAAGAGCATCAGGAATTCCGGAATGACTTCTTTGATATTGTCTGCGATAAATACCTGGTTATTATACAGTTTGATCATTCCTTCGATGGAATCGTATTCGGTATTAATCTTCGGGAAGTAGAGAATACCCTTTAAGTTAAACGGATAATCCATGTTCAGGTGAATCCAGAACAGCGGCTCTTTAAAATCATGGAATACTTTGGTATAGAATGACTTATATTCCTCTTCAGTACATTCGTTTGGATGCTTTGCCCAGAGCGGATTCGTATCATTCAATGCAACCGGTCTCTTTAAGATCTTCTTCTTTGTCTGTGCCGGCTTTGTCACAACGGTTTCCTTTGTTCCGTCCTCGTTTTCTTTCTCCTCGGTTTCTTCCGGTTCTACCACGGTTTCGATAACAGTATCTTTTTCTGTCACTTCCTCTTCCGGTATGGTTTCGTACTGCGGTTCTGCCGTTTCATTCTCCAGGAAAATGGAAATCGGCATGAATGAACAGTATTTCTCAATGACTTCTCTTGCACGGTATTCATTGCAGAACTCCACGCTGTCCTCATTCAGATATAAGGTAATCTCTGTACCGACGGTGTCCTTCCCGCTGTCGTTCATCTCATAGGTTGTACCGCCGTCACAATCCCAGTGTACTGCCTTCGCACCTTCTTTATAGGAAAGGGTATCGATCTCCACGCGGTCCGCTACCATGAATGCGGAATAGAAACCGAGTCCGAAATGTCCGATAATCTGGTCTTCATTTGTCTTGTCCTTATACTGTGCAAGGAATGCCTCTGCACCGGAAAAAGCGATCTGGCAGATGTATTCTTCTACTTCTTCTGCGGTCATGCCAAGACCATTATCGATGAATTTCAAAGTCTTGTCCTTGTCATTTACCACGACTCTTACCTTAAATTCGGTATCGTCCGGAATCTGATATTCTCCCATCATATCCAGCTTCTTTAATTTTGTAATTGCATCACATCCGTTGGAAATTAATTCACGGAAGAATATATCATGGTCGGAATACAACCACTTTTTAATAATCGGAAATATATTTTCACTGTTAATTGATAAGTTTCCCTGCTGATTTGCCATTTTAAAAACATCTCCTTCATAAATACTTTTATGATATGATATCTCTATTTTCTGCAAATGTCAAGAGGAAATTAGCACTCATTTTTAGCGAGTGCTAATAATTTATACTTTGTTTATATTTATACACTTAGTTATCACGGTCCATAACCAGTAAATCTCTCCGATCCACATAATATTTTCCAACTATTACTGCGATAATCCACAGAACAAGCAAAAACGGGATTCCGAATCCAATTTCCACACCATCTTCCTGAAATATCTTTGTCCTGCATAACATCCCATAATTTCCAGGCAGAAATTTATTGTAAAAGCAGACCGACAAAACAAAATTTGCCAGATACACGGCATATGCAGCTGTTGTCCCGAATATCATCTGAAGTGTGATCTGGATCTGATTACATGTCATGATATAAACTATTCCAAGCCCCAGCAGATATGCAAACAGCAATCCTGTATCCTTATTCAGTATGGGATACTCCAGATATTGCGACAGCTGTGGACTGATATTCCATGAAAGACTTCTGATAAGACAGCCAAACAGAAAAATCCCTGAAAAAACAGCCAGATACATAAGCAGGGTATGCCAGATATTCCAGATGCATTTTCCATACCACCATACTTTTTTGTCACGGTAGCGGATGATATGAAGGACTCCCATGTTTCGATAATCCTCCGTAACATAATTTCCTATGCTTAATCCAAAAAATGCGGTACATACAAGAAAAATATATGGAATCTGTATCTCCATACCTTTGATATATATTTTTACACCGAAAAACAGTTTCACGGCAATATCTCCCAATGTAATATCCTGATAACCGTTATGTAATTCACTGTATGCATTCATAGCCCATAAAAAATACAGCAGAATTGCTAAAATATAGATACGATATCTCTTTACCGTCCCCTGTTTTACATCATATACTGCACATTTTAATAAATTTTTCATACCTGTCCCTCCGAAATAATTTTTCCTTCACTGATTTCAATTATTTCATCTGCTATCTGATTCAATTCTTCTGCATCGTGACATGCCGTAATAATAATAGCTCCCCGCTCTTTCGCCTGCTGTATCATTTTCTTTACCAGCATAACTCCCTGTGCATCGATTGCATTAATCGGCTCGTCCAGAATAATGAGCGGTGCTTTCTCCATAAATGCTGCGGCTATTCCGAGTTTCTGCTTCATTCCCAGAGAATATTTTCTATACTTTCTCGGATCGGCCGGATCCAGTCCTGTCTGCCTTATGGTATCCTCCACTTCTTCCCTGCTTACCCTTCCCTGTATGGATGACAACAGAAGAAGGTTCTTCAGGCCGGTGTAATTTCCCGGAAAGGAAGGATTTTCAAGCAGAAGTCCAACCTGCTCCGGAAATGACATATCTTTTCCAAGAATTTTTCCATCTATGGAAACATATCCGGAAGTCGGATTAATCAACCCGCATATCGCACGCATCAGCATCGTTTTTCCGGAACCGTTTTTTCCCTTCAGTCCATAACATATGCCGGACTCAAACGTGCAGTTTACATGATCCAGAATTGTTATTTTCTGTATTACCTTTGTATAATTACATACTTCTATTTTCATGATAATCCCTCTTTCCATATATAGTTTTTCGTCGGATAATATGAGTATACAATCCGTATCTCCTCTTTCTTCAATCTGTCATATAATACAGCTTCCGAATATACAAAATACGGCAATGTTAATTCCCAGCTGCTGTGTGCCTCCATTATTCCCCGGTTTTCTCCATTTAAGCTGATAAAATCCTGATATATACAACTGTTATGATAAAGATTTCCAACTTCCAGCAGCCACATAACCGGTCCTTCTTTATCCAGTAAAACAGCCTGATCCGTATTGTTTTTCAAGGTAAGATTTACTGTAATATAAGTTCCAGGCTCTGTCATGCTTGCTGCAACACCATACCGGTTCTCATATTCTTCTTTTGTATACAGTTCTATTTCACCCACTTCCAGTTCCATTCCTTTATAATATCCCTTTTCCGCTGCTTTCAGCTGTTTTTCTTCCGGATTTGGATATCGTCTGTTGATGTCTATGGTTAAAAACAGCCAGATACCGGCAAGGATAATACCGACAAGAATAACTGCCATTTTCTTATAATTTATCATATCTTTTCCCTCCGGTAATGTAATATATTGCAAAAATTGCTGCTCCAAACAACAGCCATGCCAGTAAAATCAGATATATCTCACTTCCCCCGATGATATAATAAACAATCATAAAAAACAGGCTGGCATAACTTATATTTAAGAAACCGGTAACAGATTCGAGTGCCAGTGTAAAAATAAAGGGCAAAAACAGCAGTGTAAATCTTCCTGCTACAACAGGGGTAAATGCCAATGGTAAAGAGGCAAGAATACCGGCAAAAACAAACATCAATATAAAGCGAAACATTAAATACAGAAACGGATGTACATAGAACAGGCTGCCCAGCCACTCACTCTCATTTACTCCAAACAAAAAAGTACCCATCTGAGGGATTAGTGCCGGAACAAACGGCATCGTAAGAATCAGATCCAGTACCAGTGGAAATACCGCTGCCACTCCACCGGTGATAAATACTGCAATATATTTTGCAATCAGATAATTCCTGCTTCCAGCCCTCAATATCAGCTGATTACGATACGAATTCTGACATTCATCATAATAAGAAACTGCATATGGAAGTGCCGCCAGAAGCGGAAATATATATGCATAATAAACCCGGACTTCTTGACCCGTTTCAACTGCCAGAGTAACAAAAAATACACTGTCGGGATATCCTATATTTTCCAACACTCCTATATATGACATAGCTACCGGCAGTATTTTAATAAAAAAATGAGCCACAACCACCAGACATCCGATGATTACCGCCATATACATTCCACGTCCATGAAAAGCCCTGTATAATTCTTCCTTAATACTCCTTCCTAACATAATTATTTCTCCTCCTCACCTGTCACATAAAGATATTTGCAGTTCTCATTGCTGGTAGGCTCATATATTCCTTTTCGTTCATTATATTCATCACTCGTTTCTGTAGAAGCATTTATATAAAGTGGATATTTCAACTCCTCTTCTGTTACCATAAAGACATAATGAAGTATCTGTTTTCTGCCCGGCTCCAATATACAGAATTCACTTATCGAAGCGACATCACATTCTGCACATTCCACCCAGTTTGCAAGCATATCTATTCTATGTGCTGCATATCCCAAATCCGTATATCTGTCATCCGGTATTCTCTGCACCAGTCCAATCGCCCCCGGATAAAAATCATATTCCATATTTCCCTGATTTTCTACCGCAATATCCAGATAACAGTATCGCAGTTCCTTTCCAGTGTTATTTATCAGCAGGCGTTTTTCCTTCTCAAATCTTTCCCTGTCACGAATTGCTATTTTGCTTTCATCGGGTTCTTCCCTGACCTCCCACTGTTCTATACTTATTTCTATTGGAATCCATCCGTTCTCTCCATACCAGTTCACATCTACAGAATCCCTGTAAAAATGGCTGTCATCCAGATACACAGTATAACGCAAATCCATTCCTGCCACCGTCTGCTCCGACTGCTGTTCAGAAATAGTCACCTTATTATCCACAGTTTCTTCAACATTCGTAATATCTGCCGCCGAATCTTTCCTGATGCATGCTGTAAACAAAAAAGTTCCTGCAAAAAATATAATCGCTGCTAATCTTTTCTTCATTCTTTTCCTTTCCCTTATCTGTCTTTTATACAGAAGTAACCGCAGGCTTCCGGACCTGATTCCTGCGGCTGCTCCTGTTCTTCGTTATTACTTTACCTTACTTTTCTCCTGCTTGCAAGTCCCGTGTTGTGAACGCCCGATTTTTGTCGTAAACGCACCAGTCAGCCCGGTATCTGGCATATACTCTCTGGAATTCTTTCCGTTTTCGTTCTGACACGGCAAATTTCTCTCCGCCTATGATTACAAAATCAGTTTCATATTCTTCGATATAGTCCATATTTATGATATGTTTTCTATGAATCCGGTAAAATCCCTGCATATTCAGTTCTTTTTCCCATGCTGTCAGTGATTTCCGGATCAGCAGTTCCTCTCCTGTTCTTATTCTTACCAGCGAGTAAACATCCTCGCTTTGAATATGGATAATATCCCTTGCACAGAAAATCGTTCCCTCCTGTTCAAACATAACTTTGCCATCCAGCTTTTTTTCCACCTTCGACAATATGTCTGTAATGTTTTCCTGACAAATCGGTTTTACAAGAAAGCCGATCACGTTTTCCCCAAAGGCCTGCGGCATATACCCCTCAAAGCCAGTCTGAAATATAATATATGTATTGTATGCTCCCATTCGTTCCATATATTCTTTTAATTCTATGCCGCTCATTCCCGGCATTGCAATCGCAAGAAACAAAACATCATAATTTTTCTTTTTTTCAACAAATTCCACTGTCGAAGTGTAACAGTCTATTTTACATTTTCCACCAGACGATTTAAAATAATTTCTGCAACATTCTTCTATCATCTCTGCATCCATAAAATTTTTCTCACATATTGCGATTCTCATCCTTCTCTGCCCTCCCAGGTTCCATTGTATCCGTTTATCACATATCCATTTCCAAGTCTTTTTCACAATTCCTATACTTTATTCACTACTTGTCCATCGTGGATTCCAATGATATTATCTGGCAGATAAGATTCCCCATAATTCTTTTTAAACTCATTATACTATTTATCCCTTCCCTCTTTTTAATGTTAATAGATAGTTAATTGCGAAACTCATAATTTATCTTTATTGTATATGCAAATCAAACAATTACTAAGAAGGTACTATGAGGCGGTCGGCACTTAGATGCTGTATTTTAGCATCTTAGTACCGCTACCAGCCGAATGTAGCGGGAGCGTGCCTTCGTGTAATGTTTCATTTGCATATGCATTTACAAAAATTTAAGCGTTTCGCAATTACCTAAATGTTAATAGATAATATTTTTATTTTATCTTATTTTTCCTCTGATTGCAACTCTTGTGTTGTGAACGCACGATTTTTGTCGTAAACGCACTATCTCTCTATTCCCCCTCCAGCTCTATTGCCACCCGTTTATCCCATACCCGTTCTAAGGTTTTATCCATGGTAAAGATATTCAGTGATGTCCCTGTAATACAATTCAGTTTCCCGTTTTCAAACACAATATTCAGATACAGTCCTCCGATATCCTGTCTGGTAAAGCCAAGTTCCAGTCCGTCTGTTATCTCCTGAAGTTCTTCCTCTGCCAGCTTCAGCACAAAGTGGAACTTCACCGGTGTCCTTTTTCCTTTAATAATTTCATAACAGATCGGGCGTAATTTCTTCCACTTTATGAGAAGCGGGCAGCCCAGCTCCTCGTATTCCTCCTCAGAATAGAAGGATTTCTGTACATGCCCGTCTATTTTAAACACGATATCTGTTACAATCTCTGCCTCCTGCACTTCATACTGATCAAAGTCCTCATGAAGCAGGAGTTTCGCCATAAATCTTTTTACATCTTTTACATTAAAACTTTCCATATCCTTATTTTTTCTTCTCCTCTTTGCCCAGGGCCCAGCCGCCCTTTATCTGATCGCTGATCTGCTTATAAGTAAATCCCGTATCCGATCTCTCCTTACTGTTCGGATCTTTTACATAAAACTTGCCGTTTTCATATTTGTATACAAGAATAAAATGTCCGCCCTTTGTAAAGATTCCCGGTCCCATGCTTAAGATCACAAGCTTTCCGTCGTCCAGCGAGCTTTTGATGCTGTCCTCGGAAATACTGATCTGTTTGGAACTTAATCCGAGTTTTTTTGCGCCTCCAAGCATCAGATCCCAGGAACTTCCGACACCATCGACATAGTAGCCGTTTTCAGACGCAAACCGGCAGAGTGCAATCGGTGTATATTGTGTTTTTCCGGTCAGTGCAACCACTGCCATGGCAAGGCAGGTCGGGCCGCATCCGGAGTCTCCGATGACATTATCGCCATATTCGATATAGCCCCAGCGGTCATCCCACTGGATAAAGGTCGGCACTTCGCCTTTTACATATTCGGCTGAAATGTCCACGAAGGTCGGCTGCTCTTTTTCAATCTCCACCGGATACTTCAGGACGAAGTCGAGCACTTCCTCATATTTTACCAGAAATTCAATCATTGCCGGCGGATATGCCGCCTGATGCTCTATGATAAACTGCAGCCTTTCATCCTCCGTTTCACTGCTGTAGAGCCTGTCCTTCAATGCCTGCAGCATTTCCGGATCATTATCGTACATATACATACTCTCATCAATCGCAAGCTTTGATAAATCGACACTGTTGGAAACGACCTGCGGTGCCGTTGTTTCTTCCGTACCCGTCTGCCTGCTGCTTCCATCCTCTGTCTTCGGTGTGATTAACATTTTTCCCAGAAGAATTGCAATGCAGACAAGGCACACTGCCGTAAACACAGTAAAAATGCTTATCAGGGCGATCTGCTGCCGCTTCCTCTTTTTGTTCCTGCGTTCCCTTTCCTGTTTCCGGATTCTCTGCTGCTCCCGCTCTTCCCGCAGTCTCCGTTCTTCCAATATTTTACTTTTCTTTCCTCCGTTAAGTGGATTTAATTCGCTCATCTCTAACCTCTCAATCGACTGTTACATCATATCAAACAACGATAACTGATTTGTTTCCGGAAGATCCCCGAAAAGTCCCAAATCACTCATCAAATCAATTACTGTCTTACTAACTTTTGTTCTCATTCTGAAATCGTCCTTCGATAAAAACTCTCCGTCTTTTGCTGCATCCACAACCGCTTCCGCAGCCTTATCTCCCATTCCGTCAATCGTACTGAACGATGGAAGAAGCTTTCCGTCAATGACCTGGAATTTAGTCGCTTTTGACCGGTACAGATCAATCGGCAGAAATTCATATCCCCTTGCATACATTTCCTGTACAATCCTCATATCCTTGATCGCATCTTCTTCCTTCGGTGTAATCGTTCCGTTTTCTTTTTTCTTACGGTATTCCGCCAGAAAATATTCCAGCTTATCCCTTCCCTGGCACATCAGCTCATAGTTAAAGGAAGAAGCCCTGATACTGAAAAATGCCGCATAAAACGCCTGCGGGTAAAATACCTTGTAGTACGCAATACGCCATGCCATCATGACATATGCCGCCGCATGGGCTTTCGGGAACATATATTTAATCTTCCTGCAGGACCAGATATACCAGTCCGGCACACCTGCTGCCGTCATGGCATCCACCCATTCATCCTTCAGGCCTTTTCCCTTTCGTACCGACTCCATGATCGTGAAGGACAATTCCTTGTCCATTCCCTTTCCGATCAGATAGGTCATAATATCATCTCTCGTACAGATTGCCGTTGAAATGGTGGCCTTGCCCTCTTTAATGAGTGTCTGTGCATTGCCAAGCCATACATCCGTTCCGTGTGACAGGCCGGCGATACGCACAAGGTCGGAAAAGTTCTTCGGTTGCGTGTCAATTAACATCTGCATGGCAAAATCCGTACCGAATTCCGGGATTCCCAATGCACCCAGCTTACATCCACCGATATCCTCCGGCTTGATTTTTAATGCCTCCGTTGTCTTAAACAGCGACATAACCTCTTTGCTATCGAGTGGAATGGTCGTTGCATCCAGTCCGGTCAGATCTTCTAACATACGAATCATGGTCGGATCATCGTGTCCCAGAATATCAAGTTTTAACAGGTTATGGTCAATGGAATGGTAATCAAAATGTGTAGTAATGGTCTTGACCGTCATATCATTGGCAGGATGCTGGATCGGGGTGAATTTATAAATCTCTTCCCCATACGGAAGAACGATGATTCCGCCCGGGTGCTGTCCCGTGGTTCTTCTTACGCCGACACAGCCCTGTACGATACGGTTGATTTCACACGGTCTTTTATGCTTGCCGCGTTCCTCATAATAGTTCTTGACATAGCCATATGCCGTCTTATCCGCCAGTGTACCAATCGTTCCCGCACGGAAGGTCTGACCCTTTCCGAAGATAACTTCGGTATATTCATGTGCCTTACTCTGATACTCTCCGGAGAAATTCAGGTCGATATCCGGCTCTTTATTTCCCTTGAATCCCAGGAAGGTTTCAAACGGAATGTCAAATCCGGCCTTGATAAGTGGTTTTCCGCAGACCGGACAGTTTTTATCCGGCATATCACATCCAGAACCACCTGCATACTGTTTTACGTCATCGGAATCAAAATCACTGTAATGACAGGATTCGCAGTAATAATGCGGACTTAATGGATTTACTTCCGTGATTCCCGCCATGGTGGCTACAAAGGAAGATCCGACCGATCCACGCGATCCAACCAGATATCCGTCCTCATTTGATTTCCACACAAGCTTCTGTGCGATAATGTACATAACGGCAAATCCATTAGAAATAATGGAATTCAGTTCTCTCTCCAGACGCTCCGTTACAATCTCCGGCAGTTCTTCTCCATACATGGAATGTGCCTTATTATAGCAGATGTCCCTTAACATCTGGTCAGAATTTGGTATAACCGGAGGTGCTTTATCCGGATGTACCGGCGACAGCGGTTCTATCATGTCAGCGATTTTATTGGTATTCTCGATGACAACCTGATGTGCCGTATCCGCACCGAGATAAGAAAATTCTGCCAGCATTTCTTCCGTTGTCCGTAGAAACAGCGGTGCCTGATCGTCCGCATCATCAAATCCTTTTCCTGCCATGATAATCCTGCGGTACACTTCATCCTCGGGATTCAGAAAATGTACGTCACAGGTTGCAACTACGGGTTTGTTGAATTTCTTTCCCAGCTCCACGATTTTTTTATTGATCTCAATCAGGTTTTCCATGGTTGTTTCGCCCTTGCGCACCATAAACAGATTGTTGCCATTTGGCTGGATTTCCAGATAATCATAGAAATTCACCAGGCGGGCGATTTCTTCCATGCTTTTTCCGCCATACACCGCCTGATACAGTTCTCCCGCTTCACACGCAGAACCAATAATCAGTCCTTCCTTATATTTCAGATATTCACTTTTTGGAATCCTCGGCTGTCTGTGGAAATATTTTACATGGGAATCCGATACCAGACGGTATAAATGCCTTCTTCCCAGTTCATTTTTTGCCAGAATAATGGCATGGTGGGATGGCAGCTTACGGATGGATTCTTCGGTTGACTGTGACATCTTATTGACTTCATCCAGCCCCTTAATTTCCCTCTCTTTTAACATTTCCACAAATTTTACAAAAATATGTGCCGTACATTCCGCATCGTCCACGGCGCGGTGATGATTCTCCAGCGATACTCCCAGTGCTTTGGCTACCGTATCCAGCTTAAAACGGTTTAAGGACGGAAGCAGCACTCTTGCCAGTGCCACGGTATCTACAATGGTACATTTCAGATCATAGCCCAGATCTGCGGAATTTTTAAAGATAAAGCTCATATCAAAGTCCGCATTATGTGCCACCATTACACAGCCTCTGGAAAATTCCAGAAAACGCGGCAGGATTTCTTCCACCGTTGCCGCATCCATCACCATGGAATCATTGATTCCCGTCAGCTGCTCGATCCGGAACGGAATCGGGATCTTCGGATTGATAAATTCACTGAACCGATCCGTAATCTGCCCTTTTTCCACCTTTACCGCACCGATTTCGATGATTTTATCATAAGTGGCACTGAATCCTGTGGTTTCAATATCAAATACCACATAGCTGTCATCAAGCGACTGATTTTGTGAATCGGTCACAATGTTTTTCAAATCATCTACCAGATATGCCTCAACCCCATAGATTACCTTAAAGTCCGGCATGCCGCCCTTATCCTTATACTTTGCCTTTATCTTATCCAGACCATGCAATGCTTCGGTAAATCCCTGCACATTACCGTGATCCGTGATGGCAAGTGCCGGATGTCCCCATGCAATGGCCTGCGCCAGAATGTCTTTCGCTTCGGATACCCCGTCCATATCGCTCATCTTTGTGTGACAGTGCAGCTCCACACGTTTCTCCACACTGTTGTCCATACGTTTTACCCGGAAATCCGTTCCCCTCATAATTCCGGTCACGGATGCAATTCCTACTTCTTTGTCGTAAGTGTCTAACATTGCCATTCCCTTTAAACGGATGAAACTGCCTTCTTTTATCACTTCCAGCATTTCCGGAAGATTCTCATTCTTTACAAAAAGTTTGGAAGAAATCGTATCGGTAAAATCAGTTACGGCAAATGTAATGATGGTACGTTCGTTCCGGATCTCCCTTGCTTCCCGGAAAATAATCTGTCCATGGATGATGACCTCTCCGCTCTCTTCCGAAATATCTTCGATTTTCGTATATTCACCATCAAACTCGCGTCCGTAGAGTACATCCGGATTATCTGATTTCCGGTAGTAATCCCTTCTTCTTTCCTGCCGCTGCGGCTGCATGACCGGCTCTTTCTTTTCTGCTGCCGGCGACGCTTCTTTTTTCTCTGGTTTTGCTTTTTCTTTCTTTTCTTCTTTCTGCTCCTGTTTTTCCTGCATATGCTGCTTTTTCAGTTCTTTATTCCGTTCCAGAATCTCGGCAATCTCGTTCTTTTCCTGCTGTTCCATCTGCTTACGGTACTTACTCGCCTTCGGCTCTGTATATTCCAGTTCCAGATCCAGATCCAGCCCGCATCTGCCGGATACGACATCCGAGATATACTGATAGAGTTCCATGGATTTGGTTCTGTTTAACTGGGTATCTTCCAGACGCATTTTCGCCTTATCTTCTGACTCGAATATAAGTTTTCCCCTTCGCAGCATATTATACATAACCACACTCTTCGCCCGCAATTCTTCCATAATACTTTCCTGATACTCTTCCCAGAGTGTCTGTGGAGTATACTGTCTGGACAAAATATAATGCTCCACAATCTGGACACGGATATTTCCCGTTCCAAACATCTGCTTTTCGATTTCATCCTGAACCATATAAATGCTTTTTTTCGGAATAATCCTGGTTCCCGTCATATAGACACGGATCGCATCCTTCTTATGATTTGCCGCAATCCGGTCAATCTGGACAAGACTCAGAAGCTCTGTTAAATTATTTTCCAGTTTTAACTCAGGAAACACCTGAAAAAATCGTTTACTCTCTGCCATAATTTTACTTCCATTCTGCGAGTACTTTTTCCAATGCGGAAAGAAGCTGTTCTTCCGGTACTTTCCGGACAATTTCTCCTTTCTTAATCAGAAGTCCTTCTCCATTGCCGCCTGCAATCCCAAGGTCCGCTTCCCTTGCTTCTCCCGGTCCGTTTACCACACATCCCATGACCGCCACGGTCAGATTCAGATCGTCATATTTTGTAACCATCTGTTCTACCCGGTTTGCAAGTCCGATCAAATCGATATTGGTTCTTCCGCAGGTCGGACAGGACACTACCTTAATTCCGCTCTGTCTTAATCCCAGTGTCTGCAGAATCAGTTTCGCACTCCGGATCTCTTCGACCGGATCTCCGGTCAGGGACACACGGATGGTATCACCGATTCCCTGATACAGAATTACACCGAGTCCGACTGCGGACTTGATATTACCGGAATAAACCGTACCGGATTCCGTGATTCCCACATGGAGCGGATATTTTGTCTGCTCGGCCATGAGTTCATGTGCCCGGATGCACATCATGACATCCGAGGATTTGATGCTGATTACCAGATTATCATATCCAAGTTCTTCTATCATATGCACTTTATCCAGTGCACTCTCCACGATTCCCTCAGCCGTTACTTTACCGTATTTCTGCAGGATTGGCTTCTCGAGCGAGCCACTATTGACACCTATACGGATTGGAATATTTCTCTCTTTTGCCGCATCCACAACCGCCTTCACTTTCTCCGTACCGCCTATATTGCCAGGATTAATACGGATCTTATCCGCACCGTTCTCAATCGCAGCGATCGCAAGCTTATAGTCGAAATGAATATCTGCCACCAGCGGGATATGGATCTGTTTTTTAATTTCACCGATCGCTTTTGCCGCTTCCAGGGTCGGCACGGTACTGCGGATAATGTCGCAGCCTGCCTCCTCCAGTCTGAGAATCTGTGCCACGGTTGCATCGATATCCTCAGTTTTTGTATTTGTCATAGACTGAATCAGAATGGGATTTCCTCCCCCGATACAGCGGTTTCCTATCTTTATGGTCTTTGTATTATCTCTGTACATCTTTTTTCCTCTCCTATAACAGCTTCATAATATCCTGATACATGATGAATACTGCAAAAATCATTAACAGCAGCATACAAACCGCTGTCAGTACACCCTCGAACTTCTTTGGCACTTTTTTGCGGAAAATGGCTTCGATCAGAAGGAAGAACAGTCTTCCCCCGTCCACTCCCGGGATCGGAAGCAGATTCATGACACCAAGGTTTGCGCTTAACAATATCGTAATATTTGCCACATTCAGGAAAGTCATCCATGCTCCCATCGGTTTTGCCTGAGTGTATGTTGTTCCAATGATATCCACGATTCCTACCGGTCCGGAGAAATCTTTTACCCCGAGTTTTCCTTTAAATAACAGTCCAAGACTCTTGAATACGGAAGTAATCTGATATTTGATTTCTGCAAAACTGTATTCGAGCGTTTCTAACGGACTTGCCTCCACACGTGCAGAGTTATAGCTGAATCCCATGCTATATCCCTTGCTGCTTAATACCGGAGTCATTGCCAGTTCCTGCGTTTCTCCGTCGCGCTCTACGGTAACTTTTATCTCTTTGTCTTTTAACGGATTTTCCGTAAAGTATTCCTTTAATTCCTTCGCTCCGTCAATCTCTGTTCCATTTACTGCCCGGATAATATCGCCTTTTTTACCGCCGGCTTTCTCAAACGGACCCTCCTCGACTACTTCTGCGATTGTGGCACTGTCCCCTTCCTGTATGGAATAGGTAATACCGATCGCATATTTTTCAACATATTCCGGTTCTATCTCTGCCGTATACTTCTTGCCGTTCCTTTCGTACACCAGTTCTACCGTGTCCTCCGAAACCGGATTGACATATAATTCCACATCGATTTCCCTGCTAAGTGTAATCTTTTCCCCATTCAGCTCCCGGATAATATCTTCCTGCTGCAATCCTGCCTTCTCTGCGGCTGAACCTTCCTGTACATAGGTAATGAACGGCTCATCATATCCGACACCGCCCATGACAATTACCGCCAGCACCCATGCCAGAAGAAAATTAAACAGCGGGCCAGCCACGACGACAGCAATCCTTGCCCATACGGATTTATTTTCAAATGCGTGTTCTTTATCCTTTTCGAGTTCCTCGTCTTCAAAAAAGTCTTCCGACAGCATCTGGCAGGAACCGCCAAAAAATAATAATTTCAGTGAATAACGGGTGTCCCCTTTTTCAAAAGAAAACAGTCTTGGTCCCATTCCGATGGAAAACTCCACCACGCGGATGCCATTTTTCTTAGCCAGAAGAAAATGTCCCAGTTCATGGATGAAAATCAGCAAGCTGAAAATAATAACCGCTATTACAATACTCATCGATAGCCTCCTAATAATTCATATACTTCTTTTTCGGTTTCGAGAATTTTTGCCACATCCGGATTCTGCACGGTCTTGTGCGATTCCATGGCATAACGGATGCAATCCGTAATATCCAGAAAACCGATTTCCTTCTTCAGGAATTTTGCCACTGCATATTCATTGGCTGCATTGAATACGGTCGGCATGGTTCCGCCGGTTCTTCCAGCCTGATATGCCAGTGCCAGCCCCTCGAAATTCTCCATATCCGGTATCTGGAAATCGATATGTGTCAGGGTGGAAAAATCCACTCTTTTTCCCGGAAGAAACTTCCGTTCCGGATAGAACAGGGCATACTGGATTGGCAGCTTCATATCCGGTGTTCCAAGCTGTGCCATAATAGCACCATCTTTAAATTCGACCATGGAATGAATCAGGCTTTGCGGCTGGACTACGACCTGTACCTGATCAAAATCAACTCCGAACAGCCACTTTGCCTCAATCACTTCAAGTCCTTTATTTACCATGGTTGCCGAATCTATCGTTATCTTTTGACCCATTGCCCAGTTCGGATGCTTCAATGCCTGTTCCACGGTAATATCCTTCATCTGCTCTTTTTTCCATCCGCGGAACGGACCACCCGATGCCGTCAGAAGAATCTTTTCCGCCTCTTTGACGGATTCTCCGTGGAGGCACTGGAAGATCGCACTGTGTTCACTATCAACCGGCAGAATCTTTACTTTCATTTCCTCTGCAAGCCGGATAATAATATGTCCTGCCGTTACCAGTGTTTCCTTGTTTGCCAGTGCAATATCCTTCCCTGCCTTAATTGCCTCGATTGTAGGAACAATTCCTATCATTCCCACAAATGCCGTAACTACAATGTCGGCTGCTTCGATAACGGCTGCTTCGATCAAACCGTCCATACCGGAAACAACCCTGGTCTGCGTATCCTTTATGCGGCTTTTTAATTCTGCTGCCGCTTCTTCCTTATAAACACATACCAGTTCCGGATGAAATTCCCGAATCTGCTTTTCCAGGAGCTCCACATTACTTCCTGCTGCCAGGGAAACAACCTCTAATTCTTCCCGGTTATTTCGCACTACCTCCAGTGTCTGTGTTCCGATCGAACCGGTAGAACCCAATATTGCAATCTTCTTCATGTATATTCCCTCTTCTTTCTCTCTTTATAAAACAAACAATGTGGTAAGATAATAGATGACAGGTGCCGTAAATAATACACTGTCAAATCTGTCTAAAATACCGCCATGACCAGGAATCAGCTTTCCATAATCCTTGATTCCGTAATTTCTCTTTACGGCAGAAGCTGCCAGATCCCCGACCATGGAAATCAGTCCGCCAACCCCGCATACAACTGCGCAGACCAGTGCCGGATGGTCAAAGCCAACCTGGTTTCTTACCAGGAATCCATACAGTGCACCAAGCAGTGCTGCCCCGATCACTCCGCCGATTCCTCCTTCCACGGATTTCTTCGGACTTAAAACCGGTGCCATCTTATGCTTTCCACAGGTTACCCCTGTCAGATACGCACAGGTATCACATCCCCAGGATGACAGGAAAATCAGCCAGATGAGGAAGATTCCGTCATCTCCGCTTCTGACCAGATAAATAAATGACATAAGTACTGCTGCATAAATCACTGCAAAAAATGTGTGAAGCACCTGCTCCGTCTTATATTTCGGATAGGTAAACACATAGACTGCAAGAATTACCATCAGATACGCAATGATAAATACATCCAGGTATTCTGCACCCGTATTATAAATCATAAAATAATACAGCACGGTTCCCACATATGCAAATTTCGCTATCAGGCTGTCTTTCAGCTGCATAACACCGAGCATCTCATACACCGCGATTAATGCGATGATTAAAACACCTGCGTACAATACCGGTCCGCCCAGCAGTCCGGTAATCATCAGCAGCACAACCAGCACGATTCCGCTGATCGTTCTCGTTAAAAATGATTGTGTCATAAGTTTTTTTAAATCCATAATATATCTCCTACTTCACCTTTCCATATCTTCTGTCCCGGTTCGCATACCATTCTACTGCCTTTGCCAGTTCTTCCTTATTGAAATCCGGCCACATTACATCCGTAAAATAGAATTCTGTATAGGCAAGCTGCCAGAGCAGATAATTCGACAATCTCTGTTCCCCGCTGGTACGGATCAGCAGATCCGGATCCGGGAGTTCTGCCGTATCCAGATATGTATTGTATTTTTCTTCCGTAATGTCTTCCGGTTCCAGTTTCCCTTCTTTTATCTCTGCAGCCATTTTCCGCATAGCCCTTACCATCTCGTCACGGCTTCCGTAATTCAGTGCTACCGTAAAATTCAGACCGGTATTATCTTTCGTGGATTCTTCCAGATTCTCAATCTTTTCTATCATGGCCTTATCCAGTCTGCTGCGTTCCCCGATAAAGCGGATCTTCATGTTTTTCTGTCCGACCTTCTGTAATTTATCCACCATATATTTAGAAAAAATATCCATCAGTATCTTTACTTCACTATCCGGACGATTCCAGTTTTCTGTTGAAAATGCATATACCGTAAGATATTTGATTCCCATGTTCCATGCATCCTCACAGATCTGCTCCACCACCTGTGCTCCTTTTGCATGCCCGTACTGTCTCGGCATCATTCTCTTCTTTGCCCATCTTCCATTTCCATCTAATATTATTGCCACATGATTTGGAATATTCATATTGTCCTCCATTCTGTTCTAAAATCCATTTCAGGTAAAATAGCAAAAATGGACTGGAAAATACTTACATTTCCAGCCCACAAAAATAATTACACTGTCATTATTTCCTTCGTCTTATCTTCCACTGTTTTTTCAATGTTTGCTACATATTTGTCTGTGAGCTTCTGTACATCCTGTTCCAATGCCTCTACTTCATCATCTGAAATCTCACTTGCCTTATTCATCTTCTTGAACACATCATTTGCTTCTCTTCTGATGTTTCGGATGGCAACCTTTGCATTTTCGCCTTTTTTCTTAATGTCTTTTGCCAGCTCTTTTCTTCTGTCCTCAGTAAGTTCTGGAAATACAAGTCTGATTACTTTTCCATCGTTTGTAGGATTAATTCCCAAATCAGAATTCAGAATCGCCTTTTCAATTTCCTTAATCAGGCTGCTCTCCCATGGCTGAATCTGGAGGATTCTTGCTTCCGGTACGGAAATATTACCCACCTGCTGAAGTGGTGTCGGTGTTCCATAATAATCTACTTTTATTTTATCAAGAATATGTGGATTTGCACGTCCTGCACGAATTGCTGCAAAATCTTTCTCCAAAGCTCCTACGGATTTTTCCATCTTCTCTTCATACTGATTCAATCTCTGATCCATTTTTATCTGTTCCTTTCTTAATCAACTGTAATTTTTGTTCCTGTAAATTTACCATTTACGGTATTAATAATGCTGTCCTTTTCATTCAGGCCGAACATAAGCATAGGCATCTTATTTTCCATGCATAATACCGATGCAGCAAGGTCAATAACGCCCAGTTTTTTATCTACAACATCTTTGATGGATATCTCATCAAATTTCTTTGCATCCGGATTCACGGCTGGATCGCTGTCATACACGCCATCGATGGATTTTGCTGATAAAATAATATCGGCTTCGATTTCAATCGCATATAATACGGTTCCCATATCCGTTGAAAAATACGGATGACCAATTCCACCGGCAAAGAACACCACCTTTCCCTGTGTCAGTGCTTCCACAGCCTTATCCTTTGAGAAAAGTTCTGTAAATGCACCACAGGTAAACGGAGTAAGAATCTCTGTCTTCATTCCTTCTGTCCGGAAAATCTCTGATACATACAGACAATTCATTACGGTTGCAAGCATCCCTATGGAATCTGCCTTTGTACGGTCAATCTTTTCACTGGTTCTTCCTCTCCAGAAATTACCTCCGCCTATGATAATTCCAATCTCATAACCCTGTTCGGTTAATACTTTTATCTGCTTTGCAACACCGACAACAGTTTCCTCATCAAACCCTGTTTTCTTATCGCCTGCCAGTGCTTCCCCGCTTAATTTTAACAGTACTCTCTTTACATTATTCATCTGCACTTTCCTCCATCTGTTCTTCGACCTGTGCTGCCGCTGCTTCTGCATCCTGCTCCGGGACTGCTTCTTCATTCGCTGCTTCCGGCTGTGCCTGTACTGCTGTTTCCGGCTGTGCCTGCGGTTTTACTTCTTCCGGAAAAGTCTCATCAAATATGGTATTTACATCCACATCCCGGTAACACTGCGTGCAATATCCTTCAATCACTGCGCCATTGTTAATCTGAACAGAACGCGATTTTATATTACCACGAATCACTGCCGTATTGTCAATAATCACTGTGCCTTTAATATCGATTTCACCTTTTACCGCACCGGCAATTACAGCAGTCTGTCCATATACATCGCCAACGATGACAGAACCGCTTCCTATCTTAAGATTTCCCTCACTTATTACATTTCCATCCACATTTGCTTTATTTATAAATATTTCTGCGGCATGAATATCTCCATCCACACTGCCACCCGCAATCAGCTTTTTCTGACAGTTAATGCTTCCGTTTACCGTACCATAGACGGCTATGGAACCTGTGGACTCCAAATCACCGTTTACTACCGCACCGGCTGCAATAACAGTGACATCACTTTCTTCCTGATTCATTGCTTCTTTTGTTACATCACTCATATTTTCTACCTGCGTATTTCCTGCCTGTTTCCCTGTTTCATTCTCTGTGGCTGCCGTTCCCGGAATATTATCAGCCTGCATTTTCTTCGGCTTCTCATCACTCCTGTCCGCCGCACCGGAGATGTCTTTTTTTAATTCCTTAAAATCTTTTAAAAAGCTCATATTTTCCTCCCTGTCATGCTGTAAATAATCATACTGCTGTCCATTATATTGTATCATAATTTCAGAAATAGTGAAGTCTTTTTCTGATTAAAAATTACGAAATCTCTCATACCTTTCATTTACTATGGATTCTGTCTCTTTTGTCCTGTATTTTGCAAGGAATTCTTTGATATAGCATCTCATATAGCGTACAATATCCTGCACATTTTCCTCACCTGCCGGTTTTACTTCCGGTATAATCTTTTCAATTACTTTCAGTTTCAGCAAATCCCCTGCAGTAATCTTCATTACCTCAGATGCCTCCCCCGCACGCTTGCTGTCCTTCCACAAAATAGACGCAAAACCCTCCGGGGAAAGAATGGAATAGGTTGCATTTTCCATCATATATACTTCATTCGATACCGCCATTGCCAAAGCACCACCGCTTCCGCCTTCTCCAATGACGATCGTAAGCACCGGAACTTTCAGTCCCGACATTTCATACAGATTCCTTGCAATCGCTTCGCCCTGTCCCCGTTCCTCTGCTTCAATGCCACAGAATGCACCAGGTGTGTCCACAAAGCAGATGACCGGTCTGCCAAAACGCTCCGCTTCTTTCATCAGCCTTAATGCCTTGCGATATCCCTCCGGCGATGGCATGCCAAAATTTCTTACGATATTTTCTTTCGTACTTTTACCCTTCTGTTGTGCGATGACTGTTACCGGCATTCCACCAATCGTCGCAATACCTCCAACGATCGCACCATCATCTCCATAATAGCGGTCTCCATGGAATTCAATAAAATCCTTGAATATGGATTTGACATAATCGAGTGCTGCCGGTCTTGTAATACTTCTTGACAGCTGGACTTTTTCCCATGCGGTCATATCTTCATTATTTCGCAATGGTATTCTCTCGATTGCCGCATTCTTTTTCAGATAATATTCATAGGTATTGATTCTGTTTTCTCCCGGTGTATGCATTCTTACAATCTCGCTCAGGGTATCTTTTAAATCCGTCCGGTTTACTATGGCATCCACAAATCCTTTCTTCAACAGGAATTCCGATCTCTGGAAGCCTTCCGGCAGCTTCTGTCCTATCGTCTGTTCAATGACTCTTGGACCGGCAAATCCAATCAATGCTCCCGGCTCCGCCAGAATAATATCTCCAAGCATGGCAAAACTTGCCGTTACACCGCCGGTAGTCGGATCCGTAAGAACGGAAACATACAGCTGTCCTGCATCATTATGCCGTTTTATCGCCTGTGATGTTTTTGCCATCTGCATCAGGGAAATAATTCCCTCCTGCATTCTTGCACCACCGGAACATGCAAAAATGATAACCGGAAGTTTTTCGTTTGTAGCACGTTCAAACATTCTTGTAATCTTTTCGCCGACCACTTCTCCCATACTTCCCATCAGAAATCTGGAATCGCAGACTCCCAGTGCTACATTCTGACCGTGTATTTTTCCGGTTCCCGTACACACTGCCTCTTTTAATCCGGTTTTTTCCTGAAGTGCTGCTATTTTCTCCTCATATCCGGCAAAATCCAGTGGATTATCCGTTTTCAGATCCGGATCCCACTCCTCAAACGTACCCTCATCGATAATCATCTCTATTCTGTGGTACGCATCTATTCTAAAATTATATCCGCACTTCGGACAGATATGATTATTATTTTCAACATCTTCCGTGTAAACTGTTTCTCCGCAGTTTACGCATTTCATCCACATTCCTTCCGGAATGGCGGACGTATTTGCCTTCTCTTTCTCCTGACCTTTTTCCAGTTCTCTGCCGATCGCTATATAATTGGTCTTTTTAAATGTAAATGCCATTCTGACTTTCCTCCGTTATAATCAGACAGGCGAAAGCAATCTATACTTCCGCCCGCCTGTTAAAGATTCTATAATCCATATACATCTTTTATAAAGTGTGTATTAATTTCACCTTTCCGAAATCTTTCATTCGATATAATATCAAACTGGAAATCAATGTTTGTTTTCACACCTTCTATCACTAACTCTCCAAGAACAGACTGCATTTTGTTAATCGCAGATGTTCTGTCCTTATCATGCACAATCACTTTACATATCATGGAATCATAATTTGGCGGTATGGTATATCCCTGATAAATGGAAGAATCAATCCTCACACCATTTCCTCCCGGAAAATGAATGTTCTTTATCATTCCCGGCGAAGGACGGAATTTCTTTGAAGGATCTTCCGCATTAATTCTACATTCTATGGCATGTCCCTGCACCTTGATGTCTTTCTGGTGACAGGACAGTTTCTCTCCCGAAGCAATTCTTATCTGCTCTTTTACCAGATCAAGCCCTGTTACCATCTCGGTTACAGGATGTTCTACCTGGATTCTGGTATTCATTTCCATAAAATAGAATTCACCATTTTTATCAAGAAGAAATTCTATCGTTCCTGCATTCTCATAATGTGCAGCCTTTGCAGCTTTTACAGCCACATCACCCATTTTTTTCCTCAGCTTGTCATCAATCGCCATGGATGGTGATTCTTCAATGACTTTCTGATGGTTTCTCTGGATGGAACAGTCACGTTCTCCCAGATGGACAACATTTCCATATTTATCTGCAAGAATCTGGAATTCAATATGGCGCGGACTCTGGATATATTTTTCCAGATACATCGTATTATCTCCAAATGCTGCAACAGATTCTCTCTGGGCTGTTTCAAAATTAATCAGAAAATCTTCATGACTTTCTGCAACCCTCATTCCTTTTCCGCCGCCGCCTGAAGATGCTTTGATAATCACGGGGTATCCCATATTATCTGCCAGTTCCATTGCTTTTTCGGCTTCAAACACAGGCTCTTTCGTTCCGGGTGTGACCGGAACGCCTGCTTCCATCATGGTTTTTCTCGCCTCGGATTTATTACCCATTCTCTCTATGATATCTGCACCCGGTCCGATAAAAATAATATTGCATTTTTCGCACATATCCGCAAATTTACTGTTTTCAGACAGGAAACCGAATCCCGGATGGATCGCATCCGCCTTTGTCAGTATGGTTGCTGACAGAATCCGTTCCATATTCAGATAACTGTCTGCAGATGCCGCCGGTCCGATACAGATCGCTTCATCCGCCAGTTGTGTATGCAATGCTTCCCGATCTGCAGTGGAGTACACTGCTACCGTCTTGATTCCCATCTCCCGGCATGCCCGGATAATTCTCACTGCAATTTCGCCTCTATTGGCGACAAGAATCTTATGAATCATTTTTTTCTCCATTTCCGCGGCTGTTCCTATTCAGGATCACCCACTGCAAAAGTAAGCTCCGCAATAACTGCCGGCTTTCCATCCACAGATGCCACTGCCTTACCGACACCGATCGGGCCTTTTCGTTTGATAATTTCACATTCCAGTTTCAGCACATCGCCCGGTACTACTTTTCTCTTGAATTTTGCGGAATTAATTGCACCAAAATAAGCTGTCTTTCCTTTGTTCTCATCCATGCTGAGGATGGCTACCGCACCAACCTGTGCCAGTGCTTCTATCATAAGCACACCCGGCATAACCGGTTCTCCCGGAAAATGTCCGCGGAAAAACTGTTCATCATATGTAACTGCCTTATATCCGACAGCACGTTCTCCCGGAACAAGCTCTTCTATCTTATCTACCAGCAGAAACGGATGTCTGTGCGGCAGAATTTCCTGTATTTCTTTGATTCCTAACATAATAATCCTCCCTACTTAATCTTGAATAACGGCTGGTCATACTCTACCATATCTTTGTTGTTTACCAGAATCGCTGTGATTTCACCATCAAAATCACTCTCGATATCGTTCATCAATTTCATGGCTTCTATAATTCCCAGAACCTGACCTTTCTTTACGACGTCCCCAACCTTTACAAATGGTTCTGCATCCGGAGAGGCACTGCTGTAAAAAGTTCCTACCAACGGAGATTTCACAACATTGCAGGACACACTGCTGTCCGGTGTTTCTTCCGGCATTGCCTGATAGACACTCTGGCTGTCCGGTGTTTTCTGTATCACGGCAGCTGCCGGCTGTACCGTTTCTGCCTGACAAGATTCTGTCACCACTCTTCCCGCCTGCTTTCCCATCTTTATCACGAATTCATTTCCTTCTGTCTGGGATTTGTAAGTGAAATCCGTAACATTCGATTCGGAAACTACCTTAATTAATTCTTTTACTTCTTCAAATGTCATAGCTTATCTTTTCCCTTCTAATCCTCATATTTTTTTACAATAACACAGGCATTATGTCCGCCAAATCCCAGTGAATTGCTCATGGCATAGGTAACATCCATGGAAATTCCCTGATCCTTCACATAATTAAGATTCAGTTCTTCTTCTGTCTCTTTCAGTCCGACATTCGGATGAACATATCCATCATTGATTGACTTCACACAGGTAATGAATTCTACTGCACCGGCTGCACCAAGCAGATGTCCGATCATGGACTTTGTAGAACTGATTTTAACATTTCCTGCCTCTTTTCCGAACACCAGTTTGATTGCACGGGTTTCAAACAGATCATTATGATGTGTACTTGTACCATGTGCGTTGATATAATCCACCTGTGCCGGTGTAATTCCGGCTTCCTTCATGGCATTTGTCATTGCTCTTGCCGCACCTGCACCGTCCTCTGCCGGTGATGTAATATGATATGCATCGGATGTTGCACCATAACCGACGATTTCCGCATAAATCTTTGCATTTCTCGCCTGTGCATGTTCCAGGGTTTCCAGAATGACCACTCCTGCACCTTCACCCATGACAAATCCATCCCGGTCCTTATCAAACGGTCTGCTCGCACACATCGGATCTTCTGATGTACTGAGTGCGGTAAGTGCTGCAAATCCACCTACACCAAGCGGTGTGATGCAGCTCTCCGTTCCACCTGCGATCATAACATCTGCATCACCGCACTGGATGGAACGGAATGCCTCACCAATCGAATGGGAACCGGTTGCGCATGCCGTTACCACATTAATGGATTTTCCCTTTGCACCGATTGCAATGGATACATTTCCTGCTGCCATATTCGTAATCAGTTCCGGAACCAGAAGCGGATTTATTCTGCCCGGTCCTTTTTCCTTTAATTTTATGGCATTCACTTCTGCCTGTTCCAGACTTCCGACTCCGGAACCAATGGAAACACCTACCAGATACGGATCTTCATTTTCCATGCAGAGATTCGCATCTTCTACTGCTTCCTTCGCCGCTGCTACTGCATACTGACAGAACTTATCCATTCTTTTTGCCGATTTCGGATCCATATAATCCTTCGGATTAAAATCATTTACCTGTGCGGCTACTTTTGCTTTAAATTCCGTCGGGTCAAAACGATCAATGATCTGTATTCCCACCTGGTTATTTTTAATTCCGTTCCAGAAATTTTCTACGCCGATTCCGATCGGTGTAACTGCACCCATTCCGGTCACTACTACTCTTCTGCTCATATCTGTTATTCCTTTCCCTTGGTATTACATTGCCATTCCGCCATTTACCTGAAGTACCTGTCCGGTAATATAAGATGCTTTCTCATCTGCCAGGAAGCATACCGCATTTGCGATATCGCCCGTCTGTCCCAGTTTCTTCATCGGTATCTGTGCCAGAAGCTGTTCTTTTACGGAATCCGGCAGTACATCCGTCATGTCTGTTTCTATGAACCCAGGTGCTACTGCGTTTACCGTAATATTTCTTGATGCCAGTTCCCTTGCCGCCGATTTTGTCATGCCAATCAGTCCTGCCTTGGATGCCGCATAATTTACCTGTCCTGCATTTCCAATGATTCCAACGATACTGGTAATATTAATAATTCTTCCGTATCTCTGCTTCATCATCGGCTTCGTAACCGCTTTCATGCAGTTAAATGCACCTTTTAAATTGATATCCAGAACCGCCATGAAATCTGCTTCCGTCATCTTAAGCATCAGTCCGTCTTTTGTAATTCCAGCATTATTTACCAGAATATCGATTCTGCCGTACTGCTCCATGACATCCGTGATCATCTTCTGTACTGCATCGGCATCCGATACATCACATTTATAAGTCATTGCTTCCGAACCCATGGCACGAATCTCCTCTGCCACGCTCTCAGCACCTGCTGCAGAACTCGCATAATTAATCACGCACTTTGCTCCGCCACGTGCCAGTTCCAATGCAATCTCTTTTCCAATTCCTTTTCCCGCACCTGTTACCAATGCAACTTTTCCTTCAAACACGTCTTTTCCTCCATTATGTTCTCTATATCAGCAGTTCAACTGCTTTTTCCAGATCTTCCACGGAACCGATATTTACCATACGGACTTCTTTATTAATTCTCTTCATAAATCCTGCAAGTGTTTTTCCCGGTCCGATTTCCACGAAAGTATCCACGCCCTTCGCAATCATATTTTCCACGCTCTGCTGCCACATTACGGAAGAAGATACCTGTTTTCTTAATAATTCACGGATTTCTTCTGTTGTGTTCACATATTCTGCAGTCACATTTGTAACATACGGAATCGTAAATCCATCCTTCAGTTTTACATCTTTTAATACTTCTGCCAGCTTATCACCTGCTTCTCTTAACAATGGAGAATGGAATGGCCCGCTTACATTTAACATCATGCACCGCTTTGCACCGGCTTCTTTTAACAGACCTGCTGCCTGTTCCACTGCCTCTGCCTTTCCGGAAATGACAATCTGCCCCGGGCAGTTATAATTGGCCACATACACATCATCCACGCCCTGGCATACTTTGTTTACCGTTTCTCCATCCAGTCCGAGAACTGCACACATGGCACCGACACCGAGCGGTACTGCTTCCTGCATCAGAATGCCTCTCTGACGCACCGTCTTTACGGCATCTTCAAAGCTCATTACCTCTGATGCTACCATGGCACAATATTCCCCAAGACTTAAACCTGCACATACATCCGGTCTGATTCCTTTTTGCTCCAGAACTCTGAGAATCGCTACCGAAACGGTAAGCAATGCCGGCTGTGTATATTCTGTAATATTAATATCCTTTTCATTTTCAAAGCAGAGTTCCTTCATATCAAAACCGAGTAATTCAGAAGCTTTATCGAAAATTTCCCTGCTCTCTTCGTATTTCTCATAAAAATCTTTTCCCATGCCGACAACCTGTGCGCCCTGGCCTGGAAATATAAATGCTGTACTCATAATTCCTCCATAATAATAGGTTTCCCATATATATATTTGGCTGCTGCAAATAAATCTGCAGCAGCCCTTTTTGTGTTTGCTCTATGCTTCAATGCCTTTGTCTTTTAAGTAGTTAATAACATCTTCCACTGTATTGATAGAAGCCAAATCTTCCTGTGGAATCTCGACATCATATTCTTCTTCAAGTGCCATAACCAATTCAAATAAATCTAATGAATCAGCTCCTAAATCATCTTTAAAATTTGTTGATAATTCCACTTCTGAAGCATCACAGCTTAACTGCTCTGCTACGATTTCCTTCATCTTTTCTAACATAACATATTCTCCTTTAAAATACATATTCTGGATCAAAAAGTTTGACATTCAAAGTATATTAAATGTACACCAGTTTGTCAAGCATTTTATAGCCGCACCTATCGGTTGCCATTTAGTTTGTAGACAAATTCTATATAAATGTCTTTTTTCTATTTTTTTATTATACACAAAAAATGGAATATATACAATATAAAAATCATAAATTTTTTATATCCTTCATATATTCCATCTTTTTCTGATTGTCAGAGAGCTGTCTTTTCCCGTCTAAAACATATCATCGTACAGAGATCCTGCCGAATAATTATAAGAATAGGCTCCATTATTTGTATATGTATTTGCCTTCTTCTGTTCTGTCTCAGCATTATAATTAATCATGGATGCTTTTGCTGATACCTGGTATGCATAAGAACCGGTACCATTGAACAGTGATTTTGCTGCTGACATATCGGAAGATTTAAACTTCGTTTCATCCATACTCAGTCTGCCATCCTTATCGGCAGTAATTCCAACTGAGGACAGTAAGTCAGCGTTTGCCTTTGTGATATTCATCATAGCATTCCGGTTGGATTTAATCGAGGATGTCCTTACATCATCTGTCGTATCCAGAACTTTGTTATAATCGTTTACAAAATCCTTTACCGCACTGTAAATCTTATCTTTATCATAAGTTCTGGTTTCTTTTCCATTCTCATCCGTCACGGTTGTCTTCTGGAATACAGATCCGGTGCCTGCCTTGATCAGCTTATCCGCAGATGACTTCAGTTCCTCCGTGTTCTGTTCCACAGCCTTCAGTGTCTTTGTGCTGTCTTTGGATGTTGTGGTAGTGTATTTATCCTTTTTCGCTGACGAAGTATCTTCTGTCGTACTGTCTGACGAATAATACTTGCGAAGCAATTTTCCATACGAACCATTTTTAATGCCGGCATAGTCCTGCACCAGTCCTGACAAGTTACAAAAGGAATTATTTGATGTATTCAATGATGAAAACAAAGTTGACGCATAACTTGAATTGATTCCATAATAAATTGCCATAATTAACACCTCCATTCATTCTTAGAACAAGTATCCCACTATTATTCTTTAAAGTCAATACTCTTGATCTATTTTCTGTAAAATATTTTATTTTTATATATTTTTCCCGTTGCAAAGATCATTCCCATGGTAAACACTGCCAACAGCACGAATGACACAAGCCCGCCGGCAAAGGAAGCTTTTCCGAGCAGGACATCCGCCGGCATGATAAAAGGTGAAGTGATCGGTATGTATTCTGAAATTTTAACCAGCAAATCGGATTCTAACAGAGAACCGATGTAGGACATCATAAATCCAGCCATTGCCGGTATCTGGAACAGGGACATTGCCGTGGACACATCGTCCACCCGGTCCACCATGGACGCAATGAATCCTGCCCATACGCAATACAGGAAAAATCCGAGAATTGTCATCAGCACCGCAAGAATCATGCTCTGTACTGAAAATCCGGTTCCGCTTTCTTTTATCATGTCCGTGATCAGGAATACATAGTTCTGATAATCCGGATAGATATGTTCTGCAGCCACATTTCCTGCAAAGAATCCGGCACAGCCAAGCACCAGCCAGCCAAGCAGCTGTACAATGGCAATGGATGCAACCGCCATGATTTTTCCTGCAATCAATGCATACGGCTGTACGGAAGTCAGCAATACTTCCATGAGTTTTGAACTTTTTTCAGACATGACCGTCTTTGTAACAGACTGTCCGTAAACACATATCATCATAAACAGCAGCAGGGAAAAAATCGCCGGTATGATTGCCCTGGCTATCACAACTCCCATCTCATTTTCGTCTTTATCCGTACTGTTTACCTGTGTCCACACCGGGGTATTGACTAGAAGTATCTCCGTTTCCGTCATGCCTGCCCCGATATATTTATTGGTATCATAATAGTTTTTAAATGCTTCGGCAAAATTCTGTACAAAATCTTTTCCGATACCCGTATCCTCAAAAATATAATATGAAATTTCAATCTTATCTTCATCCGTATCGATGCTCATTCCAATCGGATTTTCATAATGTCCCGTACAATATTTTGCAAAATCTCCATATGCATCATCTACATTCAGATCACTGAATTCCACTTCTGTATTTTCAAATCCGCACAGCTGCAAAAAATCCGTAAGAAGATTTTTATCAATGCCATAATGATCCAGGACGACTATGGCATCCAGATCATTTTCCGAAAAATCCTCTTCGATTCCATAATCATCTGATTCCGCATCATCCGGTTTCTGCACAAATGCCATAATAACAGGAATTGCCAGGCATATTGCAAATATCAGTATTCCGATTCCGATACTGGAAAGTGCAAAGCCCTTTCCTTTCATATTCTGCTTTGCCGTAAAAGAAAATACCGATGTAAATCCAAAAAAAGAGCCTTTTTCTTTATTTTTCATTCCGCACCTCCGGTTCCTGTGCATTCTTTTTCTTTGATTTATATATCTCTATGAGTTCTTTTAATTTCACTGTATTTCCATTATGGTACAGTACCGTTTCAAACACTTTGGACGCAAAGAACCAGATGAGTACCGTACTGGCAGCCAGAATCAGCAATGATATAAGACCGGTCTGCAGTGAAATTTTCCCCATCAGAAGATAAACAGGAACAATAAACATGGAAGACAGTGGAAAATAATAGATGAAATAATCAAACGTCCCAAAAGTCTCTCCTGCCTTTGCAAACATCATAAAAGCAATAACAAGATATGCTCCTATAATAACAGCAAAAGAAAACAATTTCAGTCCCTCTGACAGTTCTTCCACCTTGCTGACCGTTGCGCCCGCAATTCCTGCAATAAATCCGTAAAACAGAAATCCGGTCAGAATAACCACAACCGAAATAATCATTCCCAAAATAAGATGATCACCTGCAAACACGGATAAAGTATCCGAAAACGTGCCAGCCATACCATGTCCGGAAACTGCGGTATTAATTCCCAGTGAGATTCCAAGGGAAACAGCCAGTGCTGCCAGTATGGTAAATACAGCCAGTGTTGCACTGATTACCTTTCCTACCAGAAGTGCCAGAGGTCTGATATTGGTCAGCAGATATTCCATAACTCTGGAAGTCTTTTCTGTCACAAGCAGTTCTGCTACCTTTGAACCTGCCAGGATAACAGTAAATAATATTACCATAAGATAGAAATATGTAACGGTATATTCCGTCTGGCTTAATGCGGCATCATACTTTGTGGTATTCCCATCCCGATCCACGGAATAGATGGAATAATTTTCTTCTTTTAATAGATTTTTTATTTCGGTTTCCCCGACAGAACTGCCGCGGAAGAGAAATTCCTGGCTGTTTTCACTCAGATATTGTGCAAACGCATCCGCATCTTTTTCTGTGATATCAGATTTCTGACCATAGATAAGATTCAGTTCCAGTCCATAATCCACGGATTCCGGATTTTCATCATAGATGCAGTGCATCAGGATATAATCTGCTTTTTCCGAATCCTTCAAATCGGTTTTCTTCTCCTGTGCCTCTGTTTCCTCAAGAATCTCTGTTTTAATGTCCTGATAGATTCCGCTATATCCGCCTGAAAATTTTTTCATCATTTCCACATCATTTCCATACAGATAAACTTTCTGAATCTTCGTCTCGCTTTCTGTGGAGGTATTTTCCTTAATCAGGGAATATACCGGAAATATGCAGATACAGATCAGGCACAAAACGACCAGTGTTATCTTCATTGCCCGGCTTTTCATAGTCTGTACATAAGAAAATGCCATTACATCTTTCCAGCCGGAAAACATATTTTTATTCATTGGCTGTCCCCACCTTTTCTACAAAAATTTCATGCAGGGACGGCTCTCTCAGTTCAAATCGTACCACCGGTATCTTTTCTTTTACCAGTGCCGTCAGAAAGCCCATTGCCTGTTCTTCACCGGAAACACGCAAATGATAGCCATCCGGTGTTCTTTTCAGCACATTCAGTTCGAACGTACGAATCAGTCCTTCGATATCACCCTCGCATTTTACAATCATGTTAATGCGTCCGTAGCTCTTTTTTATCTTATTTAGATTGCCCTGCAGAACTGCATTTCCTCTGTTTAAGATTGTAATGTCACTGCAGAATTCCTCTATCGTCTCCATCTGGTGACTGGACATAATCAGATACACCTGTTTTTCCATCAATTCCCTGATAATGGATTTGAATAAATCTGCATTTACCGGATCCAGACCGCTTAACGGCTCATCTAATACCACCAGTTCCGGTTCTGACAACAAAGCCGCCATCAGCTGTATCTTCTGCTGGTTTCCTTTGGAAAGCTGATCTGCGGTCTTTTCTTTCTCCCGCTTTTTCTTCTTCTCCGTATTCTGATAAATATATTCCTCCACTTCCAGTCTCTCCGCCCAGTAACGGATTCTTTTCTTCGCTTCTTCTTTCGGAACATTTTTCAGTTTTGCAAAGTATAAAAGCTGATCCATCAATGTATACTTCGGATACAGGCCTCTTTCTTCTGCCAGGTATCCCACATTTACTTCCATGGGATTCATTTTCTTTCCGTTCCATAACACTTCACCGGAATCATATGCCAGCATTCCCAGCATAATTCTCAGTGTTGTAGTCTTCCCTGCACCGTTTGTTCCCAGGAGTGCATAGACTCCCGGCTCTGACATTTTAAAACTTAAGTCATTTACAACCGTCTTTTCTCCATACTTTTTTACAAGCTTTCTTATTTCTAATGACATTACATCCTCCTAAAACATCCGTAATATAAGCAATAAAATAAAACATCAGAATATCTATCCAGGAACTTTTTGGAATGAAGCAGCCTGAAAACTATCCTAATGCATACAAGATGAAACCTTTTTAATATGGTGATCTCTGACCAAATTTTAAATTATAATTACTGATACAGTTTTCAATAATCCGGATTGCTTCCTGAGGACCGCCAAATTCGTCAACCTTGGTTTCTTTTCCTTCCAAATCTTTGTATACCGCAAAGAAATGCTTAATCTCATCAAAGACATGGGTTGGAAGCTGTTTGATATCTGTATAGCTGTTATACATCGGATCATTATACGGAATGGCAATAATCTTCTCATCTCCCATTCCATTATCCAGCATCTTCATAACACCAATCGGATAACATTTTACCAGTGTAAGCGGTTCCAGTGGTTCTGAACAGAGTACCAGAACGTCCAGTGGATCTTTGTCATCGCCGTATGTTCTCGGAATAAAACCGTAATTTGCCGGATAATGTGTTGATGTATACAGGATACGATCCAGAACAATCAATCCTGTTTCCTTGTCTAATTCATACTTTTTTTTACTTCCTTTTGAAATCTCCACAACAGCTACAAATTCTGTCGGGGAAATTCTGTCAGGATTAATATCATGCCAAATATTCATTTTTATCTTCCTTTCTGCATTAATTTGACTACAATTCTATATAAGAAGCTCCCCAGGTCAGTCCACCGCCAAATCCGGCCAGAACCAATCTGCTTCCGGGAGAGAATCTTCTTTCTCTTCTGACTTCATCAAGCAGAATCGCAATGCTTGCTGCCGATGTATTTCCATAATGATTCAGGTTAACCGGTACTTTATTCTCCGGGATGCCAAGTCTTTTTGCCACGGATGCAATAATCCGGACATTGGCCTGATGTAATAAGAAGCAGTCTATCTCATCAAGTGCCACACCGGCTTTCTCCGTCACCTGCCGGATTGCTTCCGGAACGGTTTTAACGGCGAATTTAAAAACTTCCTGGCCATTCATGCTCATATAGTAATCTGTATCTGTGAAATCATTCTTTACCAGAAGATTCTTAAGCGGTATTCTGCCTGCCCGCAGGACATCGCCTTTCTGGCCGTCTGATCCGGTAACCGCCACATATCGTTTTGTATTATCTGCCCGGACAAAAACCGCACCGGCTCCGTCTCCAAATAAAACGCAGGTAGCACGATCCGTCCAGTCAATGACTTTGGATACCATATCTGCTCCAATGACAAGTGCATTCCGGTACATTCCCGATGCCAGATATGCATTTGCCGTATTTAATGCAAACACAAAGCCTGTACAGGCTGCACTGAGGTCAAAACAGGCTGCATGCACTGCCCCGATTTCTTTCTGGACCTTGCATGCTGTTCCCGGCATCGCCTCATCTCCCGTCATGGTTGCCACAATAATCAGTTCTACCTCTTCCGGAGAAACTTCTGCATCTTCGAGTGCAACAACAGCGGCTTTTGCCGCCATCTCCGATGTTGTTTCTCCTTCGCTGATATGTCTCTGGCATATTCCGGTTCTGGAAGAGATCCATTCGTCATTTGTGTCTACTACTTCCGAAAGATCATCATTTGTAATTATTTTCCCGGGCAGATAACTGCCTGTCCCTCTTATTTCCATTAGATGTTCTACCTCACATATTACAATTTTTCTTCAATATTGCGTAATACTTCATCCTGTGACATATTATCAAGATCATAAAGTAAAACATCCCTGCGTTTCTTTATCTCTGCAGTAACTTTATTATTAATGTTTTTCATCAGAATAAACACTGTATTATCGCTGTCTAAAATCTTATTAATATATTTCGCAAATTCCGGTGAAGTATCTTCCCCACGTCCGAGTTCATCCAGTACGATACAGTCATATTCTTCCCGGTCCGTCTGAAGAACGTTCTTTAAACACTGCACACCGAACGTATCATATACTTCCTTTAGCTGGATTCTCTGCTTTCCTTTTCTGAGTGAAGTCTGTACCGGTACATTGTTATGATAATCTTCTAAATCCTGTATACTATGGATATAATATCCTCTGAATTCATTTTCAATCATAAAATCCTTCATACGGAAGCCAATCGGTCTTAATTGCCGATCTTCCACAATCTCATCAAACAAACAGGATTTTCCGGTGTTTGACTGTCCAATAATTACAAACTTATTTAACGTCATCTCAATATACCTCCAGTACTTCTGGCAACTCATTGCCGCTATCTTTTGACATACATCACAAGTATACGCATAAAATCATTCAATGTCAATTACTTTTTCTGAAACGGCGGACAATGCGGCAAAATAAATACAAAAAGTACTTGACACATTTCCTATCTTCGGATAGAATACAACATAGGTTTGCATTGTCCGCATTGTTCTTATATGCAAACGTTGTAACTGTGAGTCCAATCTCTCTCAGCGGACTTACATATATAACAGTGGATTTGTAAATGGAGGAATAAAAATGGCTAATATTAAGTCAGCAAAGAAAAGAATCGAAGTAACAGCAATCAGAACAGCAAAGAACAAGGCTGTTAAGTCTAAAGTTAAGACAGCAATCAAGAAAGTTGAAACAGCTGTTGCAAACAATGACAAAGAAGCTGCTGCTGCTGCATTAAAGGCAGCTACAGTTGAAATTTCAAAGGCACAGTCAAAGGGTGTTTACCACAAGAACAACGCTGCCAGAAAAGTTTCAAGATTAGCTGTTGCAGTAAACAAAATGGCTTAAATCCGTTTTTTGTCCCGGCATCTGCCGGGACTTTTTCTTTGCCATTTTTTATCCCTTAATGCTTCCCTGCGTTCAGGAAGCATATTTTACCAGTATCATTTCCACTCCTATCTTATCTTCCATCTTTCCGTTTTTTACATCCTCTTCCACTCCGATACATTCCCTCAATGCATTTTTCAGATCCGAACTCTTAAATTTTCCGGTCTGTCCGAGTGCTTTATTTACAACAAATGGTGCAAGTCCCATTTTTGCTGCAATCTCTTTGGCATTCATTCCGCCGGCAGCAAGTTCCCCCGCCCCGAGCATGATATTGAACTGCCTGGATAACATATACAGAATACGCATGGGCGGTTCTTTTACTTCTATCATATCATAATAAAGCGACAGTGTTTTTGTCCTGTTCTTATTGCCCATCGCATCAATCATGTCAAATATTTTGGAAACCGTAACTGTTGAGCAGATTTCATTCATATCATCAATTGTGATAATCTCCCTGTCCCCGGTATAGGAAATCAGTTTTTCCAGTTCACTGCTGATATGGTTCATATCGTTGCCGCACACTGCAAGAAAATAATCCAGTGCCGGTCCGTTCATCTTCTTGCCCTCAGCTTTTAATAATCCGTTAATCCATTTCTCAAGCACTGCCGGTTTCTGCTGTGACAGTTCACAGATATAGCCCAGCTCTTTTACCTTTTTGAACATTTTACTGCGTTTGTCAATTTCTTCCTCTACAAATACGGCAACCGCTGTGTCTGGTATCTGCGGCAGATATTCCAGCAGTTTTTCATTCGCACTTTTAAAAAAACCGGAATTTTCAATCACAACCAGCCGTCTGTCCGCAAAGAACGGCATCGTATCAAGCATTGCCATGATTTCTTCCGCCTTTGCGGATTTTCCCTCGAAATACGAGTAATTCATGGTATCATCCCCGCAAATTCCCTGTTTTAATCTGTCCTTATACTGTCTGCGCAGATATGCCTCATCCCCGTAAAGCAGATAAATACGTTTGTATGTCTGATCTTTTATATCCTGATTAATATTTCTCATCCGTTTTGCCTCCGATGAATGTACTGATGGTATACAATCTTCCTTTTTCTTCTTCCGGAACACAAATCCGGATTCTTCCGGTTTCTGCCGTGATAAGGCAGGAATTCCCCGCTTCCTGCAGTCTATGCAGGGTTTCTTCATGTGGATGGCCGTATCTGTTATTTTCCCCACAGGAAATCAGTGCCAGCCCGGTCTGTGCTTTTTTCAGAAATTCTTCTGAAGAAGCAGTTTTTGAACCATGATGTGCCACTTTCAGTACATCTGTTTTTTCTATCCTGTCTGCCAGTTCCCGTTCGGTATCTCTGCTGATATCCCCCGTAAAATACATGGAAAATTCAAAATAAGCCATGCGCATGACCATGGATGCATCATTGATATCATCGTATGATTTTTTCTGTGGACTGATAATCTCAAAGGTTAAATCCCCGTCCTGATATCTCGTATCCGAGCCAAGTCTGCGTACCGCAATATTTCTTTCCTCCGCCAGTTCCAGAAGATTCTTCCAGGCATCTTCATACCCGTCACAATCCGGAAGATATATTATTTTAATATTAATATCATTACTCTGTAACATCTCTTCCACACCATTGATATGATCTGCATCCCCATGTGACAGAAATACGGCATCGATCCGGCCCACTCCCTGGCATTTTAAAAACGGAAGGATTCGGTATTCCGCCACCTGTTTTACGGATGTACTGCCCGCATCAATCAGATAATTATGCCCATTGCTGTTTTGCACAAGAGTGCAGTCCCCCTGCCCGACATCTGCCATGGATATCCGTATTCCCTGGTATCTCTGCGGACAGAATACAAGCAGAAGCAGACAGATCGAGCATGGAATCAAGAATAGCACTCCTGTCTTTTTCTCCCGCTTTCTGCACAGATATAAAACCAGCAGGCAGATAACGACAATGCCATAAAACAGCAGCATACGACTGCCAGGCAACTGTCCGGTAACAATGCTCTGTCCGGGAAGTTTTCCTGTCAGGCTGCAAAGGGCATGGTAAATGCGCACAATAAATACGGCTGTTCCTGCCGCAAACCTGCCTGCATACACGGATAATCCCGTAAGTATAGAAGCTGCCATTCCCGCCAGAAACAAAATACTTAAAAGAGGTATCACCACAAAATTCAATAACACGGCATAAACCGGCACTTCATAATAAAAATATGCTGTTACCGGAAGATTCAGCAGCCAGAAGAAAAAGCCCTGTGCGACAGAAAAAAGAAAACGGATTGATTTTCTTTTCGTCTGAATGGCTTTCTTTAATTCCGTACAGAAAAGTACGGAAAGCATGGCTGAATATGACATTAAAAACGATGCCCCGAAAACGGCATACGGATTTTCCATAAGAATAAACAGCGCAGAAAATCCAAGTGCATTTTTCAAATCATATGTCCTTCCCGTAACGTCCGCAATCATTCTCAATAACATCATGAGAAATGCCCTTGTCACAGATATTCCGCCGCCCGTCATAATCCGGAAAAACCAGATCAGGATTCCAGAAACAACACCGGAAGTCAGAAAAGAAAAACGCTTCCGCAGCACATGATAAAGTCCCATTCCTGCAACAGACATATGCAGTCCTGAAACCGTCAGGATATGGGCAATGCCGTTTTTTACATAGAGTTCTTTTTCTTCTTCGTCCAAATCTGCCTTATCCCCATATACGACTGCTTTTATGACACTGCCTTCCCTCTTCGTACAGACAGTCATAATATTATCGCACAGTCTGGCGGTAAGTCCGGTAAGATATTCCCGGATTTCATTATATCCGCAATCCGTGATTTCATAATGCTCCGCCTGTATTTTCAATGCTATCCCGTCCGCATGAAGGTATTCTTTCTCGTCATAATTGCCTTCATTCCGACCTTCCCGAAACTCTGCTTTCTTTCCTTCTGTGCGGATGATATTTCCCACTTTAAAGCCGGGATTTTCCGTGAATAAAACCTTTACCTGCAGATCCGGCATCGTTTTATCCCCTGCCGACAGCTGCGTTCTCTCAAGGAAAACTGCATACCCGTATGCCGTCTTTACCATCTTTTTTACCCTGCCTTCCGCACATACTTCCTGTCCGTCAGATAAATCCATGCAACCTCTGTATTGGGAATTTACCCCTGTCATCCGGTATTTTCCGGAAAACCACAGAAGAAGCAATACCCCCAGCCATATAAGACCTACCGGCTTCCGTCCGGATTTCTTTTCAGATTCCCTTCTGGAAGCCGTTATTCCCGCCAGAATTACATAGATAATAATGCTGGCAATCCTGCACTTCATATTTTCTGCACTCAGCTCTCCCAGCAGCCATGCAGCGGCCGTTAACAGTAACGGTCTTTTCATATGAAGTTCTATCCTCCCTGTAATAATATGCTATTTATTTAGGTAATTGCAAAACACTTAAATTTTTGTAAGTGTATATGCAAATGAAACATTACACGAAGGCACGCTCCCGCTACATTCGGCTGGTAGCGGTACTAAGATGCTAAAATACAGCATCTAAGTGCCGACCGCCTCATAGTACCTTCTTAGTAATTGTTTGATTTGCATATACAATAAAGATAAATTATAAGTTTCGCAATTAACTAATATGCTATTTATTATGCACCGGGATCCACACCAGAAAGGTGCTTCCCTCTCCCTTTGTGCTTCTGTAACGGATTGTTCCGCCCATTTTTTCTGCGGCTTCTTTGCAAATGGCAAGACCCAGTCCAGTACCTCCCTGTTCTCTGGAATATTCTTTGTTTTCCCGGTAAAACCGTTTGAAAATGTCATTCCCGGTATGTTTTCCAATTCCTATGCCAGTATCCCGGACACGGATTCCAAGCAATCCATTCTTCTTTTTTATATCCAGAAATACCTTACCGCCCGGAACATTATATTTTACGGCATTTTCCATAAGATTTAATATGATATCGTAAAGATACTGTCTGCTACCATACATATGGCAATGTTCCTGACAGTTCAGATGCAGGCGGATGTTTTTCTGTATGGCAGCCTGCGATATATTATTCTCCACCTGTTTTACGATGTCATCCAGTAATACGGACTGTTCTTCATCCCCATCGTTCTGCCTCCCCAGCAATGCAAGCTGCAGCAGGTCATCGATTACTCTTGTTTCCCGGTCAATCTGTGAACTGATATCCCTAAGAAATTCCCGGTATGTTTCTTCCGGAACGGATTCCTGCTCTAACAGGACATCCGCCAGTACTTTCATGGAAGCAAGTGGGGATTTTAATTCATGTGCCGCATTCCCGGCATATTCCTCTGCCGTTTCCAGTTTCCGTTCAAGTTTTGCAAGTTCCGGATTCTGATCTTCCTTCTTTCTCATATTCTTATCCCTTAAAGAAATATCCTACCCCCCATTTTGTATGTACATAACGTGGTTCGCCCGGATTTGGTTCAATCTTTTCCCTTAATCTGCGGATATGTACATCAACGGTTCTGACATCACCAGGATATTCATAGCCCCATACGGTATTGAGCAATTCCTCCCTGCTGAATACTTTGTTTGGATTTCCAACCATCAGTTCTAACAGGTCGAATTCCTTTGCTGTCAGATTTACCTCCTCACCACATACATACAGTCTTCTTCCATCCAGTTCAAGTTTCAGGTCGCCATTTTCCAGAATTCTTAAATATTCGTTCTGTGAATATTTTGCATTTCTTCTTAAAATAGCTTTAATTCTGGCTTTTACTTCAAGAATATTAAAAGGCTTTGTGATATAATCATCCGCACCGTATTCCAGTCCCATGATTTTATCCATATCTTCGCTTTTGGCCGTAATGATAATAATCGGGACATCGGAAAATTCCCGGATATCCTGGCAGACTTCCAGACCATCCATGCCTGGCAGCATAAGATCCAGCAGAACCATATCATATTCTTTTTCTTTTAATTTTTCCAATGCTGATTCTCCGTCAAAACAGGTATCCACTTCCATGCCATCCTGCTCCAGACTGAATTTAATACCCTTTACGATTAATTTTTCATCATCAACAACTAAAACCTTGCTTCCCATGATATTTCCTCTTTTCTCCGTATCTTAAACGGTTATGAAATCTTTTATCTTATCAAATGCACCCTGTTTAATCCCTGATATATTCATAATATCTTCAATCGCCGTAAAATTTCCGTGTTCTTCCCGATAGCGGATAATTGCATCCGCTTTAGATTCACCTATCCCAGGAAGTGTCATCAGCGTATTTTTATCTGCCTGATTAATATTTACCACTGTTTCTTCCTGTTCCTCATGCACCGTCTGTTTTGCAGATGCGGCTTCTTCTTTTGAATAAACAACTATTCTGCTTCCGTCCTTTATCTGTTCTGCCATATTCAGATACTGTGTATCCGCATCCTCCGTAAAACCGCCTGCCAGTTCCACGAGTGTGTATAATCTTGTTCCCTCATCTACTTCATATACATCCGGTTTTTCGATACATCCCGTAATAAAGACGTAAATTTTTGCATTGTCCTGTGAAGTCTCCTGCTGTTCCGCCGCAGAATCCGTGTTATTCCACGACGTTTTCTCTATGACCATATCCTGCTCATTTTCCTTTGTGCAGCTATGGAAAATGCCGGCAAACATCACAAAACTTAATAGCAATATAATTTTTATATAATTATTCAGTATCTTTTCCTCCTGTTTTCCAAAGAGGATTTCCACAAATACATTTATATTGTAACTAATTATTTATGTTTTTACAACAACTTTTTATTATTTTTTAAACACAATAATTCCTGCCACCGCGATCAGTAGTCCAATGAGTTTTCTCCATTCAAATTCTGCCTTCTCCATGCCAAACAGCCCAAAGAGTTCGATCAGATATGATGTTGCAAGCTGGGCAATGACAATTAACAGGGCGGATTTTGCAGGTCCTAATGAATCCACACTCCGGATGACCGTATAAGTAATAAATGCACCGATTACCCCGCCTAACAATACATATTTATTTTCCACCGCAAATAATTTCCCAAAACTTTCCTTTCCGGTAAAAAACCATGCCGCAAGGCAGACCAGAAACGCCGTAATCTGCACCCAGCAATTTGCAACCCATATGCTCGTTGCCTTCGTCACATCCGTATTAAAAACTCCCTGAACACTCATCAAAGCACCCGATATCAGTGCAATCACAAATCCCATCATATATTCCTCCATAATTAAATTTCTTTTTTTCAGTATTCCCCCTTTTCTTTTCTGCATACAAAAAAGTGCCGTATGAAACGACACTTTTTCCTGCTTCTGTCACATTTTTATTCACTGATACATTTTCTGAGAATTCCTGTCATGGTATCTACATCCTCTTTTGTAATAATAAGAGGCGGTACAAAACGAAGAACATCTGCTCCTGCGGAAATAATCAGCAATCCGTTTTCAATCGCTTTTGTCACGATTTCTCCGACCGGTTTTGTCACAACGAGTCCCTGCATCAATCCACGTCCTCTTCTCGCTGTCACACAGTCAAATTCTTCCACAAATTTATCTAATTCCTGTTCCAGATATGCACCGGTTTCCCTTACGTTTTCCAGTACATTTGTGCTTTCAAACAGTTCAAATACTTTATTTACCGCAGCACATGCAAGCGGATTTCCACCATAAGTAGTTCCATGATCGCCCGGTACCATTGCCTTTGCTACTTTTTCCACTGCCGCAAATGCTCCGACCGGTACTCCGCATCCCAGTGCCTTTGCCATAGTCATGATATCCGGTTTTACACCATATTTTTCCCATGCAAACATATTACCGGTACGTCCCATGCCGCACTGGATTTCATCGAGAATCAGTACGATGTCATTCTCATCACAAATCTTTCTGACACCTTCGATAAATTCCTGTGTTGCCGGATAAATACCGCCCTCGCCCTGGACGGTTTCCATGATGATTGCACAGGTCTTGTCTGTTACCTGTGCAAGCACACTGTCCAGATTGTTAAATTCTGCAAATTTTATGCCGGATACCAGCGGTTTAAATGGATCCTGATAATGTGCATTTCCTGTTACGGACAAAGCACCGATACTTCTTCCATGGAAGGAATGATTCATGGCAATAATCTCATGATCTGCCACGCCATCCCTGACATAAGCATATTTCTTTGCCAGTTTCAATGCACCTTCGATCGCCTCCGTACCACTGTTGGTAAAGAATACCCTGTCCATTCCGGAAACCTCTGTAATCTTCTTTGCCGCCTGGATTGCCGGTACATTATAATACAAATTGGAAGTATGGATTACTTTATCAATCTGTGCTTTTAAAGCATCGTTATATTCTTTATTGTTATATCCGAATGCGAATACCGCAATGCCGGCTGCAAAATCAAGATATTTCTTTCCATTCACATCATAAAGGTTTACACCGTCCCCCCTGTCCAATACAATCTGAAAACGGTTATAGGTATGCAGAAGAACCTTCTCTGCCTCATCAATATATTCCTGACTGTTCATCTTTTTTTCCTTTCCAAAAGCAATGGCAATTTATACCATTTCGTGATAATACTTGCTGTCCACATCGTTCAGGATAGCCGTTCCGATTCCCTTATTGGTAAAGATTTCCAATAACAGACAGTGAAGAATACGGCCATCCAGAATATGTACCCGTGATACACCATTGTTAATCGCATCGATACAGTTGTTTAATTTCGGAAGCATTCCTCCTCCGATCGTACCGTCTGCGATCAGCTTCTCAGCTTCACTTACACGAAGTTCAGAAATAAGGGATTCCTTATCCTGCGGATCTCTGTACACCCCTTCCACATCCGTAAGAAATGCCAGTTTCTCTGCTTTTACTTCTCTTGCAATCGCACACGCAGCATCATCCGCATTGATATTATAAGAATTAAATTCATCATCCATGCCGATCGGACTTACGATCGGAAGATAATCTTTTTCCATCAGATCGTGAAGAATCTTCGGGTTTACTTCTGTGATTTCACCTACAAATCCGATATCCTCTCCTCCAGAATATTTCTTCTTACATTTTAACATCATGCCGTCTTTTCCACTGATGCTGACTGCCTTTACTCCCAGTTCTTCCACCATTCTTACCAGCTGTTTTCCGACTTTTCCGAGTACCATTTCTGCAATTTCCATTGTGTCCGCATCTGTTACACGCAGCCCGTTTACAAAACGAGGTTCCATGCCTGTCTTTGTAACCCATTTGCTGATTTCTTTTCCGCCGCCGTGTACAATGATCGGTTTGAAGCCGACTAATTTTAATAATGTCACATCTTTGATGACATTCTTTTTCAGATTTTCATCCGTCATGGCACTGCCGCCGTACTTTACAACGATAATTTTGCGGTTAAATCTCTGAATATATGGAAGTGCTTCGATCAGCACGTTTGCTTTTTCCTGTACGATTGTTTCTACTGACATATTTTTATCCTCCGGTTCTGATTCTTTAGCTTCTGTAATCTGCATTAATGCTTACATACTCATGGGTAAGATCACAGCCCCACGCAGTTGCTGTCTGTGTTCCCATCTTCATATCAATTCTTGCCGTAACTTCCTCTTCGGAAAGAATCTTTGTTGCTTCTTCTTCGCTGTAACCGGTAGAAATACTGTTTTCCACAATTTTAATTTTTCCAGCTGCACTTTCAAAGAAAATATCCACTTTTTCCGGATCAAACTGTACTCCGGAATAGCCCAATGCACAGAGGATTCTTCCCCAGTTTGCATCATGTCCGCAGATTGCACATTTTACAAGGCTTGAGGTTACAACGGATTTTGCAAGTGTTACCGCATTTTCCTTCGTATCGGCATTTTCCACCGTTACCTCAAACAGTGCGGTTGCACCTTCTCCATCGCCTGCCATCTTCTTTGCCAGATATGTATTAATTTTTCTTAATACATTTGCAAATTCATAGTAATCTTCGTTTCTTTCCGTAATTTCCGGATTTCCTGCTTTTCCGTTCGCAATGACTAACATGGTATCATTTGTAGAAGTATCTCCATCTACGGAAATCATATTGAAGGTATCTTTTACATCTGCTTTTACAATCTCCGTAAGCATTTCTTTTGAAATATTGACATCAGTTGTAATGAACGCAAGCATGGTACACATATTCGGATGAATCATTCCGGAACCCTTACACATACCGCCTATGGTCACTGTCTTTCCGCCAATCTCAGTTTCATAGGCTATCTCTTTTGACACGGTATCGGTTGTCATAATCGCTTCTGCTGCCAGTGTGCCATACTTCTTCTCACTTCCGAGTTCCTTTGTCAGCAGTTCCACACCATGAAGCATTTTATCCATCGGAAGCTGTGCACCGATTACACCGGTAGAACCGATTAATACGGATTCCTGTGGAATATTCAGCTGTTCGCCTGCTTTTTTCGCAAGTGCTTCACAGTTATCCATTCCCTCTTTTCCGGTACACGCATTTGCCACACCGCTGTTTACCACTACTGCCTGGACAAACGGGCTGTTATCCACTACATTCTGATCATATTTTACCGGTGCTGCCTTTACCACATTGCTGGTAAAAGTTCCTGCCACCTTACAAGGTACATCGCTGTATACCATTGCCATATCTTTTTTTCCTGTATGTCCTGCTTTAATTCCAACTTCCAGACCTGCTGCAAAAAATCCTTTTGCTGCGGTTACACCGCCTTCTATTTTCTTCATAACTATATCCTGCTTTCTGTTCTATTTCTTAAATCTTAAGGGAACATCGGAACCTGTATCAGTCCCTCGGTTTCATCCAGTCCGAATAACAGATTCATATTCTGGATTGCCTGTCCTGCCGCACCTTTAACCAGATTATCCATCGCACCCATCATAATAATCCGTCCGGTGCGCTCATCTATCTTAAAGTTTACATCCACATAATTACTGCCTTCTACCCATCTGGTTTCCGGGCAGACATTCTTATCCAGGACACGGACAAATTTTTCTTTCGCATAATATTTATCATAAACTGCCTTTACATCTTCGTAACTTACTTCTTTCTTTAAAGAAGCATATGCCGTTACCAGGATGCCACGGTTCATAGGAACAAGATGCGGGGTAAAGTTTATCTTCACATCTTCACCGGACGCATAGGATAACTGTTCTTCTATTTCCGGTGTATGTCTGTGTGTTGCCACTCCGTATGCCTTGATATTTTCATTCACTTCGCAGAAAAGATTTCCAACCTTTGCACTTCTGCCTGCACCTGAAGTTCCGGACTTTGCATCAATAATAATTGTATTCATATCGATCAGTCCCTCTTTTGCAAGTGGATAAATGGATAAAGTAGAACAGGTCGGGTAACATCCCGGATTTGCAATCAGTCTTGCACCACGGATTTTTTCCCTGTTAATCTCACATAAACCATAGACTGCTTCCTCTATAAACTGTGGACTCTTATGCTCAATGCCATACCATTTTTCATAAACTGCCACATCTTTAATTCTGAAATCCGCACTCAGATCAATGATTTTTACCTTTTTTAGAATCTCTTCATTTACGAGGGAAGCACATAAACCCTGAGGGGTAGCCGTGAAAATCACATCCACCGCATTGCTTAATTCTTCCATATTGTCATCCAGACAGGTGTCATCCACAATCTGGAACATATTCTGAAATACCTCATAGTATTTTTTATCCACATAACTTCTTGAGCCGTACCATTTAATCTCTGCCTCCTTATGCTGCATAAGAAGTCTTACAAGCTCTGCTCCCGCATAACCGGTTGCTCCGATAATACCGACTTTTATCATTGTTCCTCCATCCTTTCTTCTGTTATTACAAATCTATAGTGTACTCCTTTTTTTGAATAAAGTAAATATTTTTTGTATTTTTGAATATTTTTCATAATTATACATCCATGGTGTATATTATGCAACTACTTTTTTGTATTTTTATTCGTACATTTTCTTATTTATTCAATATAACGAATTTTTATGCATGATTTTGTAAATTTATAAATATACATATTTTATTTTTTTCTATTGCTTTTTCCATTCATCTGTTGTATACTTCCCACTGAATAACTATTACATTAAATAATATGGAGGAACTTAAAATGAGAGAAAAAGTTGTTTTAGCTTACTCAGGCGGTCTTGACACCACAGCAATTATCCCGTGGCTGAAAGAAAACTATGATTATGATGTTGTATGCGTATGTGCAAATGTCGGACAGGGAAATGAGATTGATGGTCTTGCCGAAAGAGCAAAATTATCCGGTGCTGAAAAGTTATACATTGAAGATCTTACAGATGAATTTGTTGACGATTATGTACTTCCATGCGTTCAGGCAGATGCTGTATATGAAAATAAATACTTATTAGGTACATCCATGGCACGTCCTGTTATTGCAAAACGTCTGGTTGAAATCGCCAGAAAAGAAGGTGCAGTAGCAATCTGCCACGGTGCAACCGGAAAAGGAAATGACCAGGTACGTTTCGAGCTTACCATCAAGGCGCTTGCTCCTGATATCAAAATCATCGCTCCATGGAGATGCAATGATACATGGAAGATGCAGTCAAGAGAAGATGAAATCGAATATTGCAAACAGCATGGCATCGACCTTCCATTTGCATCTGATTCCAGCTACAGCCGTGACCGTAACTTATGGCATATCAGCCATGAAGGCCTTGAACTTGAAGATCCTTCAAACGAGCCAAATTATGACCACCTTCTTGTTCTTGGAAATTCACCGGAAAAAGCTCCGGAGGACGGCGAATATATTACCCTTTCTTTTGAAAAAGGAAAACCGGTCTCATTAAACGGTGAAAAGATGAAAGCATCTGATATCATTAAGAAATTAAATGAACTCGGTGGCAAACATGGTATCGGTATCGTTGATATCGTTGAGAACCGTGTTGTCGGAATGAAATCCCGTGGTGTCTATGAAACTCCTGGTGGAACAATCCTTATGGAAGCTCACAAGCAGCTGGAAGAACTCATTCTCGACAGAGATACCATGGCATTCAAAAAGACAATCGATGCAAAATTTGCAGATGTTGTATACGAAGGAAAATGGTTCACTCCTTTACGCGAGGCTCTTCAGGCATTCGTTGAATCCACACAGGAATATGTAACCGGTGAAGCAAAGATGAAGCTGTACAAAGGCAATATCATCAAAGCCGGCACAACTTCTCCATATTCTCTCTACAACGAATCCATCGCAAGCTTTACAACAGGCGATCTCTATGATCACCATGATGCGGAAGGCTTTATCAATCTGTTTGGTCTTTCCCTCAGAGTACGCGCAATGAAGATGGCAGAAGTAGAAAAAAATCAGAATAAGTAATTTCCGGATTTTATCATAAAAAACTGCGGTTCACAGAATTTTTTATCTGTGAGTCCGCAGTTTTTATTATTATTTTTATTATTTTTTTATTATTCTTCCTGCCGTGCTTCCCTTCCCTGTTCTTCTTCCTGTTCTTCTCTTCTTCGTTCCTCCTCCTTTTTCCGCTCCCGTCTATGCAAATCTTCCCCCAGAAAAGCATACACAAGTGCTGCCACCGGTATTCCAAGAAACATTCCCAATACCCCGGAAATATTTCCACCGACAATAATTGCTGCAAAGATCCAGATGGACGGAAGTCCGACCGCACTTCCCACTACATGAGGATAAATAATTTTATTATCGATCTGCTGCAGGACAAGGAACAGGATCAGAAACAGAACGGACTGAAGTGGGGATTCCATTGCGATCAGAAACATTCCGATACCGCCGCCGGCAAATGCACCCACAACCGGTATCAGAGCAGTAACAGCAATAATGACTCCCATCAAAACCGGATATGGAATCCGCAGAATCAGCATTCCTACGGTAACCATACAACCGAGAATAACCGCATCCATGCACTGTCCCGATATAAATCCGGAATACACTTCATCTGCACGTCTGAAAAAATGAAGGATCTGATCCGCTTTTTTCTCCGGCAGGTAATTATGCAACAGACGTTTTATCTTGTTTCCCAGCTCTTCTTTCTGCACCAGAACGTAAAAAGCAAACACCAGACCGATGGTAAATCCTGCAAAGCCGGCTATGATTTTTCCAATCACATTCCCACCGGTTTTCAAAACAGAAATAACCGTATCATTTTGCAAAATATCATCTAACATCGCCGGATCAAATTTAAATTTTTGCATTTCATCCAGGATATTTCCCGACATATGGAAGTTTTCTTCCATCCATGCCGCTACATTCTGTAACACCACCGGAAGTTTTTCCTGCAGCACCTTTGCACTGTTTACAATCTCCGGAATCAACCCTGCCAGGACGGCTGTGATAACACCAACCGCAATAACAACGGACAATATAATAGAAATACATCTTTTCACTGTCTGGTTCTGCCACATTCTTCCGGTCATGCACTTTTCAATCTTCCGGACAAGCAGATTTAAGATAAATGCGATGACAAAGCCATAAATAAGCGGCGATATCATCCGGTAAACCCATCCAACCATCCGGAACACCAGTTCATACTTCCAGACAAAACAGACAAATAAAACCATTCCTCCGATATATTTTAGAAATTCCTTTTGCTTTGCTTCCATTCTGCATCCCTTCTTTACTTCAGTTTAAATATCTGATCTTCAGCATCAATCACTACTTTTCCGCCTTTTTTCAATCTGCCGAACAACATCTGTTCTACCAGAAGCGGCTTGATCTCTCCATCAATGACACGTTCAATTTGTCTTGCTCCATATTCATCCGTAATGCCTTTTCTGCGGATTAATTCTTCTGCTTCTTTTGTAAAGTGCATTTCTATTTTCTTCGCTGCAAGCAGTTCCTGCAGTTTCATAAGTTTCTTTCCGGTTATCTGTCCTGCCATGGCTTCATCCATGCCATGGAAGATAACGATACGGCTTAAACGATTTCTAAATTCAGGCTGGAAGGTACGTTTGACAGCCTCGCTGACCGCACTTTCATCCATCTTTCCGCTTCCAAATCCGATGGCTTTCTTTCCAATCTTAGAAGCCCCCGCATTACTCGTCATAATAATGATAATATTTCTGAAATCTGCCTTTCGCCCCTGATTATCTGTCAATGTCGCATAATCCATTACCTGCAGAAGAATATTGTAAATATCCGGATGTGCCTTTTCAATTTCATCCAGAAGCAGTACGGCATACGGATGTTTCCGTACTTCCTCCGTCAGAAGGCCTCCGTCCTCATATCCGACATACCCTGCCGGTGAACCGATTAATTTTGCAACCGTATGCTTCTCCGCATATTCACTCATGTCAAAGCGAAGGAAGGCTATTCCCAGTTCACCTGCCAGTGCTTTCGCCGTCTCGGTCTTACCGACACCGGTAGGTCCGACAAACAGAAAACTTGCCACCGGCTTATTCTCTTCATTCAGTCCTGCCCTTGAAAATTTGATTGCATTGCTTACCTGCCCGATTGCTTCGTCCTGTCCGAAGACCTGTTTTTTCAGATCGTTTTCCAGTCTTGCAAGCTTTTCAATATCGTCCTGCTCGATCCTCTGCTTCGGAACATTGCACGTCAGGGAAATCATATCGTCAATCAGACCTTTTGCAACCGTCTGTGTCTTCTGCTCCAGCGGATGAAGATTGCGGTATGCCCCCGCCTCATCGATCAAATCGATAGCTTTATCCGGAAGAAAACGTTCATTTATATATTTGCTGCTCATATCCACCGCGTATTTCATCACACCGGCTGCATATTTTACTCCGTGGAATTTCTCATACCGCCGTTTTAATCCTTTCAGAATTTCAACCGCTTCTTCCCTGGACGGCTCCGGGATATCCACTTTTCCAAAACGCCGCATCAGGCTTCTGCTCTTTCCTATATATCTGCGGTATTCTTCATAGGTGGTTGCACCGATAAAGCGGATTTTCCCCTCTGACAGATATGGCTTTAACATATTGGACAGGTCAAGGCTGCCCTCTCCTGTTGCCCCGGCACCGACAATATTATGGATTTCATCCAGGTATAAGATTGGTTTTTCCAGGGATTCAAGCCCTTTCATAACCATCTTGAATCTCTGCTCAAACTCTCCCCGGTACTGCGTTCCTGCCACCATTGTTCCCATATCCATGGCATAAACCTTTGCTTTTTTTAACTGCTCCGGAATATTTCCCTCTTCAATTCTTCTGGTCAGTCCATACACAAGTGCCGTCTTTCCCACACCTGCTTCCCCGACATGAAGTACATTATTCTTATCCATACGGCAGAGAATCTGAATCGTCCTGTCCAGTTCCTTCTCTCTTCCAATCAATGGATTCTTCTCTTTGCAATGATCACTGATACACTCTACATACTGCTTCCATTTGTCACTCTTTGGTCTGCTCTCTCCCGGTACATACCATCCATCCTCATCCGAATATTCATATTCTGCTTCCTCCCCATCCACAGACCGTTCTTCCGCCAGGCTCAGTCTTGAGAGTTCCCCCATAACTTCCAACAGATCCACATTCTGTTTTAACAGAAAATAAACAGCATGGCTTTCCTCCAGCGACATCATTGCAGAAAAAATATGTGCCAGATCGATTTTCTCACGTCCGCCAATCTGTGTTTCTACCTCTGCCCTGGCAAACATCTCTCCAAAATCTTCCGTTACCCTTATATCGTCGTCCGTCTTTGCACACTCCCCATTATCCCGGATAAACTCCATCAGTTCCATTCTCAGTTCATCTGTACTTCCGCCATTTTTTTCAAAACATTCTATAAAATTCCTGTTAAACGTCATGGCATACAGCATATCTTCCGGCATAATATATCTGCTTTTGCAACGGCAGACGATATCGAACGTATTTTCTATAAGCTGTTGTACTTCCTCGGTACAATTTTCAAAATCCATGTTAAACTCCTTTTATTCCTTTACTCCTCAACTGCTTCTACTTTGAGTGGATAGCCTTCCTGTCTTGCAAGATCCATCGCATTGTCCGCCTTGGTATTTGCAATATCACGCGTATACACACCAACCACCGCACCAGTACTCTTATGTATTCCCATCATCAGACTGACTGCCTCTTCGTGCGACTTTCCAAAGATCTGCTCCAACACGCTTACCACAAACTCCATTGGTGTAAAATCATCATTATACATAATTACCTTATACCGTTTCGGCGGTCTCAGCCGTGTTGACGGCATTTCTCTCATTCTTTCCTTTGGCATCTCATTCTCCTTATTTCTATATATTTTCCGGTTATTCTGTTTATTCTACACTTTTCTGTGTAAAAAGTAAATATTTCTCCCTCTTATTTCATGGAAATTTCAGATCCTGCTTGCATTTCTTTCCCAAAATGCAGTATACTCAATAGAAACAGAACTTGCGAATTTCAGAAAGGAATGTCATGAACCAGAGAATCATATATCACATCGATGTCAACAGTGCCTTCCTGTCCTGGCAGGCATGCCATATGTTAAAAACTGCACCGGACTCTGTTGATATCCGTACCATACCTTCCGTAATCGGCGGCAGCGAAAAACTCCGCCATGGGATTGTCCTTGCAAAGTCTTCCCCGGCAAAAAAATATAATATCCAAACAGCAGAAACACTTGTCAGTGCAAGAAAAAAATGTCCCGGACTTGTGATTGTTCCGCCGGATTATGAAATCTATGTCCGCTATTCTTCCCGTTTTATTGATTTACTGCAGCAATATGCCCCGGTCATCGAACAATACAGTATCGACGAGGTATTCTGCGATATGACGGGAACAGAAAAACTCTATGGAAATCCGGTAGACTTTGCCCACCGTTTAAAAAACATTATAAAAAAAGAACTGGGATTTACCGTGAATATCGGTGTTTCAGAAAATAAACTTCTGGCGAAAATGGCATCTGATTTCGAGAAACCAGATAAGGTGCATACACTCTTCCCATCTGAAATCAGGGAAAAGATGTGGCCGCTTCCGGTGAATGAACTGTTTTTTGCAGGGAAATCATCTGTCGCAAAGCTCCATTCCCTGGGCATCCACACCATTGGGGAGCTTGCCTCAACGGATGTATCCATTCTCAGAAGTGTTTTAAAAAAGCAGGGAGAAGTATTGTGGAATTATGCCAACGGCCATGACCTTGAACTGGTTACAGATCACAAGGTCCCTGCCAAAGGATTTGGAAATTCCGTCACAACCGCTTTTGATGTCACGGACGAATATGCCGCCGGAAATATCCTGCTCTCCCTGTGCGAAACCGTCGGGGCAAGGATCCGTGCCGCAAAAGCTTATATCAGTGTTGTCACTGTTACGATTGTCGGAAATGATTTCTCCAGATACAGCCGTCAGACTTCGCTCCCGTCCACAACCGATTCTACAGAAATGATCTACGAAATATCCAGGAAGCTTTTTTCCGAAATATGGAACGGAACCCCCATCCGGCTTCTCGGTGTCAGCACCGGGAAGGCACAAAACGAATCCTACGAACAGCTTACACTTTTTGATAATGCCAAAAACGATCGCCTGAAACAGCTTGATTCCGCCATCGACAGGATTCGTCACCAGTACGGGGAAGATTCCCTGATTCGTGCCAGTTTCCTGGAAACAAAGAATGCCCCGATGACGCAGGGAATGAACAAGGCAAAACGGAATCTGTCTAACTCTCCATAATAGCTTTGCGCACCGGAAGTATCCTGGATGGCGAAACCGAGAGTTCATCGATTCCCATTGCAATTAACTGCGAAGTCATCGCCGTATCTGCTCCCAGTTCCCCGCAGATACTCACGCGAATTCCTGCCCGGTGCCCATTCTCAATGATCATCTTTATCATTTTCAACACTGCCGGATGTGTACTCTGATAAAGTGTGTCCAGCTTATGATTCTGCCTGTCAGCCGCCAGGGTATACTGTGTCAGATCGTTTGTTCCGATACAGAAAAAGTCTGCTTCCTTTGCCATCTCCTCACTCAGCATGACTGCCGCCGGCGTTTCAACAGTGATTCCCAGTTCCACTTTTCCAAAGGCGATTCCCTCTTCCGTCAGTTCCTTTTCTGCCTGATTCAGAATCTCCCTGGAACTTCTGATTTCCTCCACTGAAACAATCATCGGAAGCATAATGGATATATTTCCATATGCTGCTGCCCTTAAAATCGCCCTCAGCTGCGTTTTAAACATGTCTCTGCGTTCCAGGCAAATGCGGATCGCCCGATACCCCAGTGCTGGATTTTCCTCTTTCTCCAACCCGAAATAACCTGCCTGCTTGTCCGCCCCGATATCCAGTGTCCGGATCACAACCTTTCGCCCCGCCATCATTTCTGCCACATATCTGTAGACCTGGAACTGTTCCTGCTCCGTCGGATAATTCATCTTCTCCAGATATAAGAATTCGGTCCGGAAAAGTCCGATGCCTTCTGCACCATTCATCAATGCCTGCAAAACATCATTTTCTTTTCCAATGTTGGCATAGAGAGAAATCTTTCTTCCATCGCCTGTAATGCTTTCCTGTTCCTTCAGCTTCTGCAGTTCTTTCTCCTGCTCTGACTGCTCTCTCTGCTTCTGCCTTAACTCCTCTAATATTTCTTCGTCCGGATCTACATAAAACTGTCCGGTAAATCCATCGACCGCCCCCATTCTTCCTTCCCATTCCGGAAGAATCTTTATCCCGGTAACGGCCGGTATGCTCATGGTTCTTGCAAGAATCGCCGTATGGGAATTCCCGGAGCTTTTCTCCGTCACAAATCCAAGCACATTCTTCCGGTCAATCCGGAGTGTCTGGCTCGGAGTCAGGTCATATGCCGCAAAGATGACCGGCTCTTTAAAAACTTCTCTTTGCTCCTGCTTTCCTTCCAGCATTGCAATCACACGTTCTGCAACATCTTTGATATCGCTGCTCCTTGCCTGGAAATATTCGTCTTTCATATTCAGAAACATGGCGGCAAAATTATCACCCGTCCTTGCTACTGCATATTCTGCATTCACCGACTGCGACAGTATCATATTTTTTACGGATGCGTTAAAATCACGGTCATCCAGCAGCATGGCATGGACTTCAAAAATCTCTGCCTGTGCTTCCCCTATCGTTTTCGATGATTTGTGATAAATCTCTTCCAGCTCCTGCTGTGCCTGTTTCTTTGCCTGCAGGTAACGGATGATCTCATGTTCCGTATCCTGCACTCGTTTTCTCTTTACCATGCGTTCCTTCGGCTCACAGAACACAATTCTTCCAACGGCAACTCCTTTAAAAATTGCCTTTCCATTCTCACATTTCAAGGTTGATCCTCCTGCCCTTCCATTCTTTTTCCCTACTATACTGTTTCCATCACACACTCCCCGGTGTCCACATTCCCTTCCGCCGTCACCGTTACCTTCTGGTTTTCCCCCGGATTTGTAATGACCATCGGTGTCACGATATTATATCCCGCCGCCAGAAGGGCATCCCTGTCAAACTCCAGAAGTTTGTCCCCTGTCCGCACCGAATCACCCTGCTGTACCAGTGTCTTAAAATGGATTCCTTTTAATTCAACCGTATTAATTCCCACATGAATCAGAATTTCCAGCCCTTCCTTTGATCGCAGTGCAATCATGTGTCCGGTTTCAAACACTGCCAGAACCGTTCCCTGAAAGGGTGCCTTTATCTCCCCATCTTCCGGAAGAACTGCCACACCTGGGCCAAGAACCTGATTTGCAAAAGTTTCATCCGGAACATCTTCCAATGGCACTACCCTTCCACGGACAGGACTGGATATCCTGACTTTTTCCGGATTCTCATTATACAGAAGAAACGATAGTACAAAAGCTGCACAAAACGCAGTCAGCAGTGCAAGTCCATATCCCAGCGGATGCGATTTGATAATCAGGAAACCCGGAACTGCACTTACTCCGTATGCCCCTGCACCAACCCCCATAATTCCTGCAACTGCCGCTCCACATGCACCTCCGGCACAACCAGCCAGAAAGCAGCGCGGCCACCGGATATTTACCCCGAACATGGCAGGTTCCGTAATTCCAAGAAATGCTGAAAAGGATGCCGGATATGCAGCTCCTTTCAACTTTCTGTCAGAGGTTTTTATCCCGACAGCCAGTGCTGCAGCACCCTGTGCAATATTTGCCGAACTGGCGATCGGCATCCAGATATTCAGTCCGTCATCCGAAAGCATCACCACTTCTATCATACTGTACATATGATGCACCCCAAGCACAACGGTCGGTGCATAACCCAACCCCAGCAGAAAGCTTCCAACACCAACCGGAATGCATATCATGGTCCTTGCTGCAAAGAGCAGTCCTTCTTCTATGATGGAAAAAACAGGATCCAGAACAAACCAGGATAATGCTCCGGTCAAAATCAGTGTCGCCAGCGGGGTAATAAACAGATCGATGTTTTCCGGAACTATCTTATGGAGTTTCTTCTCAAGCTCTGCCATGAGTTTCACCGCTATAATTACAGTAAAGATATGACTTTCCGTATCTGCCTGCATAAGAATCAATGCCAGGACAATGCCAAGATAGCTGTTTGTACCGAACATTCCGGAGGCACTGACTGCTATCAGCACCGGAAGATAAATAAATGCCAGTGCGGTTATGTTCTGCAGCATCTGGTAAACTTCCACATTCTTTAGCACCGGCCACAGATTTCCGGCAGTCCCAAGCAGACCATTCATAAGACCTGCTGCAACGATGGCCGGAATAATCGGAATAAATATATCGCCCAGCAGTTTCATCAAATGCTTCATCCCTTGAATACCAGACATTTTCCTGCGTTTCTGACGGATATGAGGCACATCCGTTCCCTTCTTATTTTCATTATCCAGAATCTGCTGCAACTGCACAAATATCTTATTCACACTGCCGCTGCCCAGCACGATATGAAGCTCCCTGCCCTTATGCATGATTCCCTTTACGGCTTCAAGCTCCTGTATGCTGTTCCTGTCACAGTTATTCTCATTTTCCAGTACAATTCTTATTCGCGTTGCACACGAAAGGATGGAAGCTATATTTTCTTTTCCACCAATATATTGCAAAATCTTTTCTGCTGTCTGTCTTTCGTCCATGTATTTTCTCCTGCTGCCCTATGTTCAAAAGAGCCGATCCGACATTGCACCGGACCGGCTCTTTTCCACTCTCAGGCTTCTTTCTTACAGTCTGCTTTCAAAAAATTCCTTTAACTTTTCTTCTGCTTCCTCTTCCTTTGCACCTTCGATTGTAACATTTATTTTTGTGCCCATTTTTATTCCCATTCCCATGACAAGCATAAGCTGTGACGCATCCACACTCTTTCCATTTGCCGTAATAATTACATCCGTCATGGATTCTTTTACTAATTTTGCCAGGACAGCTGCTGGCCTGGCATGCATTCCTACCGGGTCTTTAATCACATAATCAAAACTTTTCATATTTTCTTCCTTTCCGGGCAGTTATGCCCTGACAATGGATTTGACTTAACCTGCTTCATAGGCAAGTAAATCCGAATAATTAGTCACTTTTGCCTTTGCTGCGGAACTAAGCTGCTTATATAACATACGGGCATTTGCTGCCTGTTTTGCCGGTTTTGATGAGGTTGCAATCTCATTAATAGCATCGATAACAGACTGTGCCTTTTCCTCATCAGACTGTGGTGTAATGGAGCTTGATTCCGTTCCCGGAAGCTCGTAACAGATAACCGCCATTCCCTTTTCCACATAATTAAACATTTCTTTTGCTACATTATATGACAGATTAACACATCCGTGAGAACCAATGCTCTGGTACAGATTACTTCCAAGCTGGCTCTGCCATGTTGCATCATGCAGACCGATATCTTCATTAAACGGCATCCAGTAAGATACCATGGTTTCATATGTATCACCACGCAGAATCGCATATTTCTGGGTATAAGTTACTGCATAAGTTCCCGGCGGTGTCTCATGTCCATATGGTTTTCCTGATACAAAATCCGACTCCAGAATAAGCTGTCCGTTGGAATACAGGAACAGATGCTGTGCGGTCAGATTGATCTCAACATAGCTGTTTCCATAGTCAACATCACCATAAGCTGCTGCTTCCTGACTGTAAACAGGTGTTCTGTCTCCACTTTCGCCAGCTTCTATCATTGCCGTCAGACCGGCTACCTCTTCTTCCTTATTCATCCACCAGCCATAGTCTCCGCCTTCAATGGTTACTTCCTGTCCGTAGCTGGTCATGAACTTTCTCGTTCCAAATATAGTATCATGATGTCTTCTTAAATAAGCTACATAGTCACTGACTTTATCCGCATCCAGTGAAACTGTATTATTCTCATAATCAATATTCAGCCATCCGCAGATATCCTGACCGGTCAGTTCTTCCACTTCCGTTCCGAATGTGTATTTGATATTCACACCTGCATACTGGTTCAGCTTATGATAAAATGTCTTAAGCTGTTCTGTCTCAGAGGTAATCTCCGGCTTCTCATAGCAGCCGTCAAGACTTACTTCCTCATCCAGTTTCATAAGTGCCTGTGTCATCTTCTCTTCCGCTTTCTTACGGTCAAGTGTATTTCCTTCCACTTCTTTTACCATCTCAAAGCTGTTCTTTTCCTCATTGTAACCGCTTACATAGGCATTCTCCGGCTTTACGGCGAAATCATCGGAAAAGCATTGCATCTTATCCAGGGCTTCTTTCCACAGCTTCTCATCATATGTGGTAAGTTCATCCACCGTATGCTCTTTTCCCTTTCCGTTTATCCATTTTCCACCCTGCTGGCTGTCCAGAATATCCTGCAGCTCTCCATCCTGAATCAGGCTTAATCCCACCTGTTCACCGGTAAGTTTCTCACTTGTCTCTTTCCCGTCCGATGTTCTCTCCCGCACCGTCAGTGTATACTCCTTTATTTTCGTTTCTAACTCCTCCACACTTAATTTAGATACGTCAATTCCGTTTATTACCGTACCATTCAGAAAATGGCTTCCGTAATAATTCTCACCTAAAAAAAATGCGGCAAAAGCTGCTGCCAGGATTACAACCACTGCTATCACAACAGCCAGTATGATAATCTTTTTCTTCTTTCCCGGCTTTTTAACTGCTTCTGTATCCATTTTAACCTCCATTATTCTATCTTATGAATCATTAAATTGTATTCTATATATTATATAACATATTTGTCGAAAAAAGCAATAGATACTTTTTTTATTTTTAGTATTGACATTTCCGTTTTTTGTGCTATAATTTATCGAGGATTGATACTGAATCAAATCTTTCGGGGCGTAGCACAGCTTGGTAGTGCGCTGCGTTCGGGACGCAGAGGTCGCAAGTTCAAATCTTGTCGCCCCGATTTATCATTTTGTTTTTCACAAAATTTACCTCCTGTTATTTTAACAGGAGGCTCTTTCTTTTTACAGTATTTTGATCTATTTATTTACAGGGTGCTTCTAACATCCGAATCAAAAAACAGGAGGCAGATATTTTCCGCTTCCTGTTTTTCTCTAATCCAGCAGACCACAGTTCTCATACCAGTGATCGTAGGAACTGTCCCCTCTGTGATCCATAAGTTTCCAGTTTTCTTCCAGCCACTCACCCATATACTGTGTTACTTTCTTTGCTCCGGCAAAGTTCAGATGATCTCCGCCGTCTTTGGTATCCGTTGTCCAGTCAATTCCCAGGCCGTCCTCGAGATTCAAGTCCAGATAACGCACTCCATTCTTTTCCGCCCATGCCGTAACACCGTTATGCTTTTCATAATTCCAGCATTTTGCGGAAGGTGCACTGACGAGTACCAGTTCTGCATTCTTTTCCTTACACAGTGTATTGATTTTTTCCAGATATTCTGCTGCAAGCTCCGGAACTTCTTTTACTGCATCTGTTTCGTTCATATATTCGCCGCCAAGGTAAGGCTTCACGGTTTTTCTCTTACGGAAACCTTTTAACTGACCCTCACTGCTTTCACTGTCACCCCCGCTCAGATAAGTTTTCCATCTGGAATGATACTGGAATACCGGCAGATATCTGGACAATCCTGCCATGACCTTATCGTCTGTTTCTTTTGCAATCCCGGCAAAGCGATACAGGCAGTTTGTTTCCAGCACAACCACCTCGGGAGACTGCGTCTCAAAAGTTTCCTGCAGCAGTGCATAGGTATCGCAGAGTCTCTGCGCGGACGTTCCACATACAAACGAAGTAAAGCCATATTCCGTCCATATTTGCAATGGCGAAAATGCAGAATAGGATTCACTGTCACCCGCAAAAATAACATCTATGGTATCTTCCGGTTCTTCTTTAAGTGACCGCTGTTTTTCATCCACAGCGATCGCATTATAGATTTCCCGCTTTGGCGCAAATATTGCTGAAAATACTACCATCAAAATGAGCAATCCTGTTAAAAAACCGATACTTCGTACTACTTTTGTACTTATTCTGATCATCTTTTCCCCTCCTGTTAATATCCTGCATAAATCATATCAACAACGGTATATCCTGCTCCATATGCTCCAAAAATAATTACAATAAATATGGCTGCATACCAGAATACCCATCTCGCCGGAAGTGCCCAGCACGATATCGCCTTCCGAATCTGAATATTCTTTTCATGTAGAATATCCACTACCAGCACGATTAGGATTCCAATCAGTGCCACTGCGGCATCATAACGATCCATTCCAAGGCTGTAAATATGGTCACCCAGCTCTGTTATGTGAAAGTTTGTAAGTATCCTTCCCAGCATGGCAAATCCTGTGCCCACTGTTTCCGCCCGGAAAAACATCTCGCCGAGATTGACAATAATCAGAAGTTTTACCAGACGGAAAATACGGTAACCTTTTCCTTCCCGGTTAATCTTTAACTTTGCTGTAAGTTTTGTGACCGGTTCTTCCAGAATATTTTCCAGAAAAATCAGTACAAAATAATACATTCCATAAAAAATATAAGTCCAATGCGGTCCATGCCATAATCCGTTACAGGACCATACACAGAACAATGCCGCAAATGGTGCTACAAATTTGCTGACTCCCCTTCCAAACCGATTCTTTACTTTCTTCGCAAAATTCTTTACCGGTTTTGCAAGGGAAACCGGATAGAATATGTAATCCTTAAACCAGGTACCCAGTGTAATATGCCATCTGTGCCAGAAATCTGACGCATCTTTTGCAAAAAACGGCTGTCGGAAATTCTCCGGCAGGGTTACACCAAAAATCTGTCCGGATCCCATTATAATATCCATGCATCCTGAAAATTCCATATAGAGCTGTATCGTAAAACAGACAGCCCCGAAAAGCACAATCGAACCATCATAGGTATCGTAATGCTTAAATACTTTTATGACCACCGGTGCAACCCGGTCTGCAATTACAATCTTTTTCAACAGTCCATATACAATTCTCTGATATCCAAATTTAATATTTTCAAATTCAATTCTTTTTCCTGACCAGAGTGCCTCTGCTGTTTCAGAGAATCTGCTGATCGGACCTTCCATAATCTGTGGAAAGAAACTAAGATATAATGCTATTTTTACAATATTTTTTTCTGCCGGAATTGTCCCCCGGTAGACATCCGTCATATAGGAGATGGTCTGGAGTGTATAATAGGAAATTCCTATTGGAACCATAAAGTCGAGCTTTTTATACTCCCAGCCCAGCGACAGCATATTGGATAAGGCAGAAAGATTCTCACCAAAGAAATTAAAATATTTCAATACAATAAGAATCGTAAGATTCACAAGAATACCAAAGGCGAGAACCTTCCGTTTCCTTTTCGTTACCTGCTTTGCAGACCCGCCGGCCTGTGCTGCTGTTTCCAGCCACAGACCGATATAATGAGTCATAATTGTTGCAAAGAGCAGATACAGAATCAGTTTTCCGCTAATCATCCAAAAAAATACATAATCTGCTGCCAGAAGAATCATCCACCTGAATTTCTGCGGGGTAATCTGGTATATCAGAATAACCACCGGTAAAAATATTGCAAAATATGCAAGCAGGTGATAAGACATCTTACTGTTCTCCCTTCAGTCGGTTGATCATAGCCATCAGTCTTTCTGCGGAATTGAAGTTATCCGGAACTAACTCTGCCGGAGATACCTCTACGTCAAATGCATCTTCAATCTCAGATACCAATGACAGAATTCCAAAAGAATCCAGAATATGATCGTCAATCAGGGTTGTGCATGTGTGATAATCAACACCCGGCTGAATATCTTCCAAGATTTCAATAAGTTCTTCCATTTTAATTTCCCTCCATTTGTGAATTTATAATATCAGTTCCCATTGGTTTTCTGACACACTGGAAACCTTTATTAGCTGAATAAAAAAGTATCTGTGGCAGTTCCCTGCTTAAAAACAGAGCCATGCCTTCTGTGACAGAATATGCTCCGCATATCCCGAATACAATGACATCTCCCGGCTGTGGCTCACCGATTTCCAAATCTCTTACAATCACATCATTAATGGTACATAACGAACCACACATGGTATATTTTCCTGTATTTTCGCTGCGTTCCGGCAAAAATGTCATCTGCGGCTTCTTCATGCCCATCAGCTGTCCGTAATAATTCAACTGATGAATTCCGCCATCCACGATGAGGAATCCGGTATCTTCTGTATGCTTGACATCTACCACTTCTGTCATATAATACCCACATTCCGAAGCAATAAACCTTCCCATTTCGATTGAAATATTGGAAAATACCTGTGCATTATCGAGAATATTTTTCAAATCCCGCAACTGTTCCTCTGCCGGTGCTGCCTTATCATTTTCAAAATATGCTACGGACAGTCCCGGACCATATTCCAGCTCCAGCTGCTCCAGTCCATACTGTCCTTTCAGATATTCTGCATATTCCGATAATTCTGCTATTTCTTTTTCAACTTTCTTTATCTTCTTCTGCGTACCGGAATAATAATGGATTCCAAGTATGTACAGACATTTGTCTTTCTGACAGTACGCAATTACCTGTTCTAATGTTTTCTTGTCCATACCGAACTGGTTTCCGCTTGAAAGTCTTACATAAACCGATATCTTCCGTCCGTACTTTTTGGCACAGGCACTCAGTATACGGTAATGCGCCAGTGATTCGATGGTAAAGATTCCCTTTCCCTCACTGAGCTGCATAATTCTGTCCATGGACTGTTCTGTCTTATTTACCCCGGAAACCACGATCTTATCCGGTGCAATGCCCTGACGCATACAGATCTCATATTCCCCCGGTGAGCATACCTCAAACCGATCCGTATATTCATCCATCGGCTTTATCAGAAACGGATTTGCCTTCATGGCAAAACAGGTGCATGCCGGTGACAGAATCTGCTTAATCAGCAATACTCTTTCCTTGAGGATATCCAAATCAAAGATATATGCCGGGGTTTCAAATTCTTTTATTGCTTTTTCAAATTCCTTCTTATCCACGTTTTTTTCCCTCTCTGTACATTTCTTTCAATCTATTCCTGTCCGTCTTTCCATTCTTTGTCAGAGGAAGCTGCTCCACATTCATAAATACATTCGGCACCATGAATTCCGGAACTTTTGTTTTCATTTCATCAATGATTGCTCTCTTATCTTCACTTCCCACATAATATGCCACGATTTTATTCTTCTGCTCATCAAAGAAGCAGCAGGCATGTTCGATCATGGAAAGGCTTCCAAGCACCGTTTCTATCTCTTCCAGCTCAATCCGGTGTCCCATATGCTTGATCTGGAAATCTTTTCTTCCTGCAAAATACAGCATATGATCCTTACCGTAATATGCCAGATCACCGGTACGGTAAATCACCTCTGCCCAGTTTTTGTTTAACGGATTCTGTACAAATGCCTTCTCTGTCATCTCAGGATTATTATAATAACCAAGTGCCAGTGCCGTTCCTGCCACGCACACTTCTGCCGGATGATCCGGTTCTGTCACCTCATCATCCCCGTCCAGAAGGAACACACGCTCATTTGCAAAAGGCTGTCCCATCGGAAGCTTCTCTTCCTCTGAAAATTCCCTATCGAGTATATAATAAGTACAGTTACAGGTAATTTCCGTCGGTCCGTAGAGATTTACAAATGCCGCATCCGGATAATAACTTCTCCACTGGTTCAACTGTTTGACCGGCATCAGTTCCCCACTGAACATAATCGTCCTGATATCCGCTGGAACTTTATACTTCAGTCCATGCAGGCGGTTTAACAGCACCAGTGCCGAAACTGCCCAGATTAATATGGTTACATGATTTTCCTCCAGCATATCAATCACAGCATTCGGAAACATGAAACAGGATTTTGGAATAATAATCAGTGTTGCCCCGGTCTTTAAACAGGAGTAAATATCCTTCACTGACACATCGAAATCAAATGGTGCCTGGTTTCCGATGACATCTGTTTCATCTATATGAAATGCCGCTGTAAAATGATCTATAAAATCAATGACCGAGCGATGGCAAATCAGCACTCCCTTTGGTATGCCCGTTGAACCCGAAGTAAAGATACTGTAAAGTGGATCCGTGTCCAGTGTCTGACTCCGGATCTGTGCAAGTTTTTCTGTATTAACCGGCTTCTTTGCTTCTGCTTCCAGAAATACCTTTCCGGCATATCCGGTCTGTGCAAGTTTCTCCTGATACTGTTCCTGTGTCAGAACGACTTCCGGCTGCAATACCGAAAAGATCTGGCGGATTCTTTCCAATGGAAAATTCGGATCAACCAGAACATAAAAATCTCCTGCATAAACAATTCCCATGAAGCATTGCAATGCCTCTACACTCTTTTCCATGAAGCAGACAACCGGTTTCCTTACGGTAAGCTCATCTGCCAGGAATGAACCTGTCTCCTGTGCCTTCTCTTTTAATTCCTGATAGGTGCAGGATGTTTTATCATCTTTAACTGCCGTCTTACTTCCGTATTTTTCAGCAGAATTTTCCAGATATTCTAAAATATTTCTCATTTACTGTTCCCTCATCACCACATTTCCCCCAAAAATGTGTTTTCTCCTTCCTGGTTATTTATGTGTACTATTTCACATAGTACACTCTTCACTGTTATTATACCATGACTTTAAATGTAAGTCAATTACAAGTAATATCTTTCCTACATAAATTATAATAATAATAGAATCTTAAGAGAAAATCAAGGGATTTCTTAAATGTTTCTTAACTTTTACCACTCTGCTTCTCTCTCTTTTTCAGCAGATTTCCTATCGACAGATCCCTTTTCTTCTGCTAAAATCTATTCATTGAATTTTTTAGGAGGAAAAACCGTGGAACCACTTGTAACAATTATCGTTCCTGTATACAATACACAGGAATATCTCACCCGCTGCCTGGACAGCATCGTAAACCAGTCTTACAGACATTTTGAACTTCTCCTGATTGATGACGGAAGCCGGGATGATTCCGGCAGAATATGTGACGACTATGCAGCAAAAGACTCCCGGATAAAAGTGTTCCATCTGGAAAACAGCGGGGTTTCCAATGCAAGAAATTTCGCACTCGACCACGCATCTGGAGAATACATCCAGTTTCTCGACAGCGATGACTGGATCAGTCCGGAAGCAACCAGACTGTTTGTCCGCACAATCATCACCAGTCAGTGTGATATGGTAATCTCCGACTTCTACCGAGTGTCAGGAAAACGTCTCTCACAAAAAGGGGATATCGAAGAAGATGGTGTCATGACCCGGCAGGAATTTGCCAATATTATGCTTGAAAATCCGGCAGACTTCTATTATGGAGTCCTCTGGAATAAGTTCTACCGCCGTGAAATCATTGAATCCGTACATTTGCGCATGGATCCCCAGATCAGCTGGTGTGAGGATTTCCTGTTTAATCTGGAATATATCCGCCATGCAAACAGTTTTGCAGCACTCCAGGTTCCGGTATATTATTATGTAAAACGAAAGGGAAGTCTTATATCTACCCAAAGCATTAACCTGACAAATACAATGAAAATGAAACTGAATGTATTTGAATATTACAACCGCTTTTATAAAGATGTGTATGATGAAGAGGCATATGAGAATATCCGGCTTCAGGTATATCGATTTTTCATTACTTCTGCAAAAGACGGCATCGTACCTCCGCTCAGCGGCAGCCAGAAACTGGGCAATGAGAAAACCCGCATCCATAAGGCAGCCCTTGCCGGCGATGATGCGATTCTGGATGCTTACCGCGACCGCAAATTACTCGAATATTATTTTGATACGGTTTCAAAAAAGAACAGCCTTTCTCTTCCGGAAACAATGGTATTATATTATCTGCATCATTCCGGTCAGTATACTTCCATCCGTGATCTTGCAGACTGTATGCAGATGAGCAGCCGCATGGTATCTGTCTCCCTCCAGAAACTGATACGAAAAAATATCATCCGTTTTTCTTCGGAGAAAAAACTGTCATCCGTTACTTTTCTTCCTCTGTCCGAAACGATTTTAAAGGATTTGGAACTGGCTGAAACAGATTTTCGCAACACACGTTTTCTCGGATTTTCCAAAGAAGAAATAGCTGCCTATACCGAATCCACGAAGAAAATCCGCAGCAACATACAGGCAGCCCTTTTTCCGCTCTGATGAGCGGAATTTTTCTTATTTTATTTTTACTTCTTCCTATCTAATGGCAGTTACTTTGTAGTCCTGTGCTTCCACTGCCTTCTTTAACACCTCATCATCCACCGGTGCATTAAGCTTTACAACAGCAGTTCCTTTCTCATGGCTTGCCTCAGCACTGTCTACCTGTGGAATCTCTTCGAGCGCCTTCTTTACATGTGCCTCACAATGTCCACACATCATTCCTGTAATCTCGATTACCTTTGTATTTTCTTCCATTTCTGAAATCTCCTTTTTCTCTTCTTTTTCTTCTTTCTTCTCTATCTGCAAAGACTGCCTATCTGCACGGAACAGATTCAGTCTTAATGCATTCATAACAACGCAGAAGCTTGATAAACTCATCGCTGCCGCACCAAACATCGGATTCAGCTTCCATCTGATGAGTGGATAATATACACCTGCCGCAAGCGGAATTCCTATGACATTATAGAAAAATGCCCAGAATAAATTCTCATGAATATTTCGCAGAACCGCCCTGCTCAGATGTATTGCGGTACACACATCCATAAGGCTGCTCTTCATCAGGACCAGATCTGCCGCATCCATGGCAACGTCCGTTCCTGCACCTATGGCTGCTCCGATATCCGCACTGGTCAGTGCCGGTGCATCATTGATGCCATCGCCTACCATAATCGTCTTTCCTTCTTTTTTCAGTTCCCGGATAACCTCATCCTTACCCTTTGGAAGGACACCTGCCCTCACTTCGTCCACACCTGCAAGCTTCGCTACTGCTTTTGCAGTTCTCTCATTATCTCCGGTCAGCATTACCACCTTCATTCCCATTTTTTTCAGACGGCTGATTGCTTCCACGCTGTCCTCTTTCAGGGTATCCGCAACCGCAATGATTCCACAGAATTTTCCGTCCTGTGCAAAGAACAGTGGTGTTTTTCCCTGCTCTGCCAGATGCCATGACTTCTGCAACACATCTTCCGGAATCCTTACCTTCTCTTCGATAAATTCTCTCTTACCGCCGAATACCTCTTTGCCATCCAGTTTTGCAGAAAGACCATTTCCGGCAACTGCCTGGAAATCTTCCGCTTCCCTTCCCTTTCTGAACTCCGGATATTCCTCACAGTATTTAATAATGGCCTTTGCAAGTGGATGCCCGCTCTTGCTCTCCAGGCGATATGCAAGGGACAGAAGTGCATCCTGATCCGTATGATCTGCCGGTAAAACATCTGTCACTTCCGGCTCGCCTTTGGTAATTGTTCCCGTTTTGTCCAGTGCTACAATCTTCGCTTTTCCGGTTTCCTCCAGTGCCACGGCATTTTTAAACAGAATACCGTTTTTTGCTCCCATACCGTTTCCTACCATGATGGCAACAGGTGTCGCAAGCCCCAGTGCACACGGGCAGCTGATAACCAGTACGGACACGCCTCTTGCCAGTGCAAATCCCGTATCTTTTCCGGCAAGGAGCCATACAATAATAGTAATAACCGCCAGAACGATAACCGTAGGAACGAATACATAGGACACCTTATCCGCAGCCTTTGCAATCGGTGCTTTCGTTGCCGATGCATCCCTTACCATTTTGATAATTTTAGACAATGCCGTATCTTCCCCGACTCTTACTGCCTGACATTTCAAATAACCATAGTCGTTCAGTGTTGCTGCAGAAACCATATCGCCCGGCTGCTTATCCACCGGAATACTTTCGCCTGTCAGTGCGGATTCATTCAATGCACTGCTGCCTTCCAGAATTGTTCCGTCCACCGGAACACTTTCTCCCGGACGTACCGCAAAAATATCGCCCGGCTTTACCTGCTCAATGCTTACAACCGTTTCCACACCATCTTTAATCAGTACTGCCGTTTTCGGTGCAAGCTTCATCAGATTCTTTAACGCATCCGTCGTTCTTCCTTTGGAATAAGATTCCAGCATTTTACCCAGTGTAATCAGGGTAAGAATCATTGCCGCAGATTCAAAATAAAATTCATGCATATAATGCATGGCATGTTCCATGTCGGTCTTTACCACCGCATCCGTCATAGCCAGCAATGCATATACACTATAGCCAAAAGAGGCCCCGGAACCGAGTGCTACCAGAGTATCCATGTTCGGTGATAAATGGAGCGCACTCATGACTCCGCTGATAAAAAACTTCTGGTTAATAACCATAATCGCTATGGTAAAAAGCATCTCAAAAATACCGATCGCAAGATGATTCTCTGCCAGAACAGCCGGAAGCGGCCAGTCCCACATGGTATATCCCATAGAAACATACATCAGTGGAATGAGCAAAACCAGTGATGCAATCAGTCTGTTACGCAGTGTAATAGTTTCTTTTGACTGAAGCTGCTCCTCCTGACTCTCCGTTTCTGTGTCCTGTGTATTTTTATCAGCTTTCAATGATGCTCCATATCCGGCATGTCTGACTGCCGCAATAATTTCTTTTGGTAATGCCGTACCTTCTACCGTCATGGAATTTGTCAGAAGGCTGACCGCTACGGAATCCACACCATCCACCTTCGATACTGCTTTCTCTACATGTGCACTGCAGGCAGCACAGCTCATTCCTGTTACTTTATATTCCTGCATTTCTAACTCCTTTCTTTCACATCCTACTTCATCAACTTCTGAAGCAAGGCTGTCAGTTCATCTATTACTTCATCATTTCCTTCACGGATATCTTTTGCCACACAGGTCTTGATATGATTTGTCAGCAATACTTTGTTAAAACTGTTCAGTGCCGCATTCACAGCAGCCACCTGCGTAATAATATCCACACAGTACGCATCTTCCTCAACCATTCTCTTGATTCCCCTGACCTGACCTTCAATCCGGCTGAGCCTGTTCAGCATATCTTTATATTCTTTCTCTGTCCGCTCCTTTGTCTTGTGTCCATGACAACAACAGTTCATATCATCCATTTTCTAGTCTGCCTCCTTTTTCTGTTTTTATGCATTATATACCCCCTAAGGGTATATGTCAAGAAAAATCTATATTTTATTAATGTAAAATTTTTAAAAATAAGTGTGTTCATTTTGATAATAACATGTTATAATACGGTATTATTAAGAATAGGAGAAAATTACATATGCGAAAAAAAATAGGTATTAAAGTCGTAACAAGCATGCTTGTTCTGACTGTCGTATTTCTGATTACCATTAGCCTTAATTCAAGTTCCGTAAATGAACTTTCAAAATCGGCGAAGCTTATTTCGGATCAATATTTAAGTCTCGAGACATACAGCAGCACGCTGGTAAAAAATAATCAGACATGCAAACTCAACAGTAACCTTATTGTATTAAGCACCAGTGCAAGTACATCATCAAGTCTTGCAAGTTCTGCATCTCAGATTATTGCCAATGTTCAGATGACCAAGACAACGATGCTGAAACTGTGTCAGAAAATTGGAAATGATGATTTGACGAAAGCATTCCAGGATTATTATGATTCCCTGACCGATATGACAAATGCTTTCCAGAGTGTTGCAGATTTCTATCTTGCCGGAAAATATGATGAAGCACTGGCAAAGAATAATGAAATCTACACCCTTTCCACTACAGTAACTAAATATGAAAATGCTTATGAAGCCTGTCTGAGTGAAAATGTAGAAGCAATTACTTCCAAAGTACACTCACAGATCAAACGTACCACAGTAATCACAAATTCCATGGTCGTTGTATTCATCATATTTGCTATCTGTTCTGGGCTCTATCTTGCCATTACTATTGTTTATCCGGCGAAAAATGCCAATAAACAGTTAAAGAAGATTACTACGGATATTAACAATAACAGCGGTGACCTGACACAGAGAATAAAAGTCCGCAGCAAAGATGAAGTCGGACAGCTTGTCAGCGGTATCAATGTATTTATGACAGAATTGCAAAGCATCATGAAAAAGATTCAGTCCGAATCCCTCTCTATGATCAATTCGGCAGAAACCATGCAGAACGGAGTCAACAATTCAAACGAAAATGCAAACTCCGTATCTGCTTCTATGGAAGAATTAGCCGCTACCATGCAGGAAGTTGCAGCCACGGTCGATCAGATTACGACAAACGCACAGACAGTCCTTGCCTCCGCAACCGAGATGCGGGAGAATGCCGGAAATGGTGCAAGCCTCGCACTTGACATTAAAAACCGTGCAAGTGAAATCAGTGAAAAAACTGCTGCCAATATGGATTCTGCCACGAAGATGGTGGCAGAGCGTAAAGTCGTTCTGAAAGAATCCATTGAGAACAGCCGGAATGCAGAAAAGATTGCTGACTTTGTAGAACAGATTCTGAACATCACAAACCAGACCAACCTGCTTGCACTGAATGCTTCTATCGAAGCCGCAAGAGCCGGAGATGCCGGACGGGGATTTGCCGTAGTTGCAGAACAGATTCGTGTGCTTGCCGATGACAGCCGTGCTGCTGCCACAAATATCCAGGCACTCAGTAATGTCGTAATTGATTCCGTAAATACACTCAGTGACAATGCGGATGAAATGCTTAACTTTGTAAGCACTGATATCTTAAATGATTTCAGCGAATTTGTAGATATCGCTGCATGTTACAGCCAGGATGCAGATAAAGTAGAACATATCATGAACCGTTTCAATGAGAATGCACAGGAACTGGAAGAAACCATGTCCAATATTACGGATGGTATCGATGGCATTAATACTGCCGTGGATGAAAGTGCCAGAGGTGTGGCAGATGCTTCGGAAAGCACCACTACACTGGTAAATGCCCTTGCACTGATTAAGACAGAAGCGGATGGAAACCAGCATATTGCCGAACTGTTATCCGACGAAGTAAAGAAGTTTAAACAGATATAACATGAATTCTAATATAAAAGCAAAAAGGGAATGGAAACAATGTTTCCATTCCCTTTTTGCTTTTACAAACCGTTATCTTAATAGTCATCATCCAGATCTTCTGCATATCCATCAATGACAGAACGCTGGTTCTTCGTTACTGCTCTTTTAATCGTCTTAACTGTTCTTACAATATATCCAATCACTACAAGATCAGATATACCATCTGCAATCAGGATACATCCTAAGAATACCATTAATGCAACATTGGTTTCAAATGGATTTACAATGGCAATGACACCAAGCACAATCATTAACACGGCTGTTACCATAACCCAGATCCAGCCGCCTGCCTTGATTCTTCCAAGGTCGATGGCATACTGAATCTTCAGGACACCGTCAATCAGCATGATAATGCCAAATGCCATGGTCACAAACTTTGCAAGCACATCCGGCTTTGCTATAATAGCAATTCCGATAATCAGCAAAGTTGCACCCTGTACCAGTCCATAAGAGACAAATACTTCCATGCTGTCCACCTTAAAATGTGCAACCAGACGGATTAATCCCCAGATGCACGCCACAATTCCCGTTGCATAGCAGATTATTCTGGCAGATGACTCCGGAAATGCAATAAACAGCACTCCGATTAAAATTAATGATAATGCAAGAAATATGATTTCCCGCTGAAACCGGTTAATCGCCTGTTTTATTTCTTTCATATAGATCATTCCTTTCTGTTTTTCATTTATTCATTTGTATTACTTAATTATACTGAAACGAAAATCATCTGTCAACTTAATCGGATATTTTCTTCTCATCATAAGTATCGAGAAAATGATGTTTTACACCGCCCTGTTTATACGCGATCACGGTGCTGAGATTTACATTTTCCACACTCCGGAAAATATTTCCTTCCACAAACGGATTGGTCTCTTTCATTTCCTTAATCAGCTGCTTAATCTCCTGACGTTTGGATTTATTGCTTCCATCACTGTTACAGGTCGTACAGGTATCCGTAAACCGGCAGGCACACTGAATAAACCCGAGGTGATTATAATCTCTCCATTCCTTAATGCTGTCCTCTCTGACAAGATATAACGGACGAATCAGCTCCATGCCTTCAAAATTCGTACTGTGCAGCTTCGGCATCATGGTCTGTACCTGCGCACCGTACAACATTCCCATCAGAATCGTTTCGATTACATCATCGTAATGATGACCGAGTGCAATCTTATTGCAGCCAAGCTCCTTTGCCTTATTGTACAGATGACCTCTTCGCATTCTGGCACATAGATAGCATGGTGACTTCTCCACATTGTATACGGAATCAAAAATATCTGTTTCAAAAATCGTAATCGGGATATGCAGTTTCTTTGCATTTTTCTTGATAATCTCCAGATTTTCCGGACTATATCCCGGATTCATCACCAGAAATGTCAATTCAAATGAAACCTTATTATGCAGTTTTAATTCCTGGAAAAGCTTTGCCATCAGCATTGAATCCTTTCCGCCAGAAATACAGACGGCTATCTTATCGCCTTCTTTTACCAGTTCATATTCCTTCACTGCCTTTGTAAATTTACACCAGATGCTTTTGCGGAATCTCTTTCTAAGACTTTCTTCCACATCCAGATGATAAGTATCCTCTTCCTCCTCTTTGCTGCTCCGCTCCAAAAGCCAGGCAAGATATCCTCCCTTCAGTCCGACTGCATCAATGCCCTGTTCACACAGCCATTCCACAAGGTCCACACTCTTTTCTCCGCGCTTACAGTAAATCACTACCTTCTTCCCTGCAAACTGCTCCACATCCGCACGAATTGCATCTTCCGGAATATTTACCGCCTCTGGCAGATGTCCATATGCATAAGACATATCATCCCTCATATCCACAAGCATATAAGAATTGTCATATGCCGCAAGCTCCTGAACTGATATTTCCCTGTTTTCCATCATTTGTTTTCCTTTCTGTTGTAATGCTATTATTATACCCATATTTTTTTCCGCTTTCAACTAATTTTTTCTTCTGATATACCAGACAAAATATATTTTATCGCTAATATTTTTATACTTTTGCATAGTTATCCGATTAGAAAATTAAATTATACAATAGGGGAATAAATGTTGCGAAAGGATTCCATTATTATGAAAGAATTAAACTTCACCGATATCAGCCGCCGCTTAAAAGAAATCCGCCTCTCCAAAGGACTTACCCAGGAATATGTTGCCAATATCGCAGATGTAAATACCAGCCACATCAGTAATATCGAAAACAACCGGGTAAAAGTATCTCTCAGTACGCTTGTCCAGATGTGCAATGCACTGGGTGTCACGGTAGATTATATTCTTGCCAATGACTATGATGATACTTCCTCTGTTCTTGATCAGGAAATTTTAAAAGAATTAAAGAACTGTACCCCGGCGAAAAAAGAACAAATCTTAAAAATCATTCATATTCTGAATGAAACAGACTAAACCTGTATGTTTACTATACCATTTATGGAGAGGCTATGAGTCCTCTCCATTTTCTTTATTATCAATCATACATTCCTTCTGAAGCTGCATTCCATACCAGAAACCGGTTTTAAATCCTGCTTTCTGCGCCTGAAACTGTAATTCATACAGCTTATCCCGAATCTCTTCCTGTGTCATCGCTTCTCTGCGGTCAAGTTCCGCGGCTATCTCGCCGGCAAATTGCTCCACATTTCTGTGATCCGGCCACATATCCGGCTTCTCCAGACATATTTCGTATATTTCATCCAGTAACTCTGCCATACCTTTTCTCCCTTCTTACGTCTGCTTTCGCTTTCTGACAATTATCATTATAATGAGAGATTATGACAGAGAATGTCATAGTTTCATATTTTTATACCTGTTGTTCTACTTTTACCCCTTTTAATCCCTTCCCAAATGTTAAGTTCCTGTTCTGCCATCAAGGATTCTTACGTCATCTCCCTGGCTGCGTATCCATCGGTTAATTCCCATTCCAAATACTTCTGCCGAAATAATGTAAGTACCCTGTTCCTTATTTTCTGATTCTATCACCGCAGTAGGAATCCTGTCAAGTACTGCTTCCAGACTGCCTCCCCTGTATTCAAAACGTATCTTTTGCAGTTTTCCTCCATACATGAACTGTATTCTCTTACGAAATTCCCCTTCCTCAAACCGGTCCTTATACGGAATGGAAAAATGCTCCCGCAGAATCTCCAGACTTCTAATCCGGTCAATGCGGTAAATCGTCGGAAAAGAATCATTCATCACATCAAAATCCTGCCTTACTTCGTCCTTCTCATCGATAAATGCCGTCACATAAAAATAGTATTCCGAAAACATAATGGCAACCGGCTTCAGTTTTCGCTGCACCACCTGATTTCCTGTACTCTTTTCATATTCCACCAGTATGTAATTTCTTGAATGAATCGCCTCTGCCACCTTCCACATATTTTCCAGAAAACTTTTTCCATGCCTCGGCTCAATATAATGGAACTCCTCATTCTTAATCATATCCATGACCATTTTCTTATTCAATTCCGGTGCACAGCAGTTAATCAGCCGTTCCAGAATCGAATCCATCTCTGACTTTAAAAACGGTCTGCTCTCCAGCAAAATCTTGCAAATCGCCAGAATCTCACTGTTATTCAACATTTTCTGATAGATTTTCTCCAGTCTGTGTCCCTTCTTCTTCCTGTCATAAACAATATTATTTGTATATGCGTCATTCTCATTCGCCGACACTAGATAATTCTTAATCGTCGCAATATCCCTCTGAATACTGCGTACATCCACCTTATACCGCATCGCCTCTACTTGGACATTCACTACATCACCATTCATCAGTCTGGTATATATCCCAAGCAGACGCCCCGCCTTCTCTGTATTCCCTTCCTGCAAAACTCATCCTTCTTTCTCTTTTTTATGCGTATTTAATATCCAGCAATGAAAAATCAAATATATCTCCCATCGCTGTATGTACCTCTTCCTCATGCTCCATATAACTGCTGATACATTCCACAGACTTCGCAATATCATTCAGTTCATTTTCCCGATACAGCCGGCTGGTATTTCTTGCATCATACAGCGCATCATGTTTCTTTCCCGAAAAGGTAATTCCACACAGATTCAATGCCCGCTCCAGCGAAATGGCTTCCTCACTGTTTACCTTCTCACAGAAAATCTTCTGGAAATCATACCAATGCGCAAACATATAGGCAACTTTCCGGTCACAGCAGAACTGCTTTAACTCCATCTCTTCCCTGGCCTGTGCCATATCATTTTCACTCCACGCATATATCTCATAAGCCTCTTCGCCACACCAGTTTAAAAACTTCTGATAGGCATTTTCAAATGTGTCCGCCCCGATAACCTTATTCGTGGAAATCCCTGTCAGTTCCCTGTATTTTCTTCCGATCACAGCATTATACTCCGGTCGCACATAAGCCTTAAAACAATCCACCTCTTCCATTTCCTCATTCAGCATCACCGCCCCGATCTCTATAATCTCCCTTTTACACTGCTTCTTTATCTCAGGAAACTTTTCGCTCACCGGATTCATCTCGAAATCAACAAAAATATATCGCATACACTCATCCTTCCTGTAAAATACTCTCTTCTATGCTCCTGTCCATCATCTGAACAACTGTTGTTGTACTTATCTGTATCATAAGATGATTCTAGCATTATGCTATGACAGATTCTGTCATGGCGGAAAATAATTGCAGTTTTCAGAAGGATTTTCAGGAGCTGCACACAGAATTAGCCCGGATCTATTATACTACAGGGGATGGGGGAATGTAAAGGATGCTACTGGTCTTTCCTCTCAGCAAAATTGTACATAAGGCTTCACTGCTGACACTCTTCTTTTAATTTTTTACATACCTCCATACCTAACCGGTAATATTCTTCCAATGTCATCTTATCTGAATAAAATAATTCATAATTTTCATCTATACGACAGACCAGCGGTCTATGCTCATAAATACTGCATAGATTATTTTGCAGGTATCTGCAAACTCCATCTCCTCTGTCCAATTTTATATGTTCCTTTGTTTTACTCAGATTTTTACAGCAGCATCCACAACAATCACATGGAAACATTATATTCACCTCTTTATATTTTTTATAAAATATAGTAAAGTAGTGTTTATTACAAACCATTCTGTACCAATACTAATTCTGCCTCTTTGATTGATTCATCTATTGCACTATGATTCACGGTATTCATATCTTTCTCCTCTGATGCTTTATTGACTAAGCTAACCTGACACATCTTATATAATAAGCCTACCAAACAAACCGCTGTCTGAGTTGCCGTTTTTTCTTCTTCTGAGAAATCAGTCCATTTAGTTTTTCCAAGACTATTAACTGCATAGGATACAGGTTCAAATATCTCTTTATATTTTTTTCTGGTCGTTTCTAACGAGACAGTATACTTTGCCGCCGCAGACTTTAAATCATTTAAATATGCACAGGCAGTGTTTATTGTTTTCTCTGCTTTCCTCATTTGTGCCCAGGCCTCATCCGCTTTATCAGACAATTTGCTCCCGGTAATATTAAAGATAACACCACCCACTAACAAACCAACTCCAAGTGTAGTTGCTCCTAAAATAGTGCTGCCTAACACCATGCCACCGCCAGTTCCTATTGCACCTCCCCCGAGGGCTGCAAGCGTTGCATTCGTTGCCGCTGCACCGCTTAGTGAAGCGATTGCCGTCCCGGTAGATGCAGTTCCAAATGCCATCACAGCAGATGTTGTTGCCCCCGCTGCTGCAAAACCTCCGGCAGTACCCACTGCCGCTCCACCAAGACCGCCTAAAAGAACACCGGCACCAACTGATACACTCTTTAATGTTTCCTTGTCATATGTAGGAAGTGTTACACCATCTTTCTTATATTCTTTGAACTGTGGTCTGTTCTGTATTTTTTCTATGGTATCTGAAAATTCGTCAAAGCTATGTAGTATCTCAAGTTCCAAAGTCCCAAGCTTGTCCATCGCCTTATTGGCTGCTTCACTGGTATCTTCAAATCTCTTAATATTCTTTTTATGGATGCTGTCAGCAGATTTCATAGTATCATTTGCCTCTTTCATCTTTACGGCTCCATGAATACCGCTTCCCACTCCACCAAGAGCTGCTACTGCTGCCGCTGCACCTAAAATCAATGGTAATGGCATATTTACCCCTCCTTCCATTTCTGTAACTGTTTGCATGCCTGTTTATTGATGTCATAAAATTCTTCCCTGGACATCATTTCACTGAAAAATCTGTCGTAGCTTTCATCTATCCGGCAGAGCACTGGCCTGTTCTCATAAATCGAACAGTCATTTCCTTTGAGATATTTACATACCCCATCACCACGGTTGAGTGAGGCATAAATATCACTTTTATCAAGATTTCTACAACAGCATCCACAATGCTCACAATAAAACATTATTTAAAAATAAGTGTTGCATTTTTATTCGACATATGTTCATCAAAATCGCCCTGCCATGGTTTATTGAATCCCATTCTGTCAAATGTCTCTAAAAGCATCTGTTTCAATTCTTCATTATTTTCAGTATGATGAAATGAATTCATTATCTGATTGTATTCTTCCGTTTCTTTCTTAAATAACTCAATATCAATCTTTTCAAGCTCATTCAAATATGCTGTCAGTGCTTCATTGATTCTCTTGTATGCCTCTAAGTGTGCCTGTAACGAAGCTGCTATACCTAATCTGATACATACTTCTTTCAGTACAAGTGTCAGGAAGCGAAACCAGGCAATCAGATTCAGCCGCATAAAAAATGCTAAGAAATTACCTCCGGATTTAACTCCTGCATCAATTCCATCCATCACACAAAGCGTTCCATTTCCAAACAGGAGCATGACTCTCAAGTCTGCATGCTTCTGGCTTGGAATACATTCCTTTAATGCTTTCCCATACTGAAAATGCCTCCGCAAAGCCCATACTAATCTGATGGATAAATCCGTTATGATGACCGGAATCGCTGTTGTTAGTCCAAATCTAAAATCATACCCTTCCTGAAAAGCCCTTGTCGCAATTACCGCTAAATCCTGTTTATCCTGTCCAACGTTAAATTTTCCAAATTTACAAAAGCCAAACAATTCATAGAACGGCATGACAATCCCTGTCCCCCGGCCAGCATTTCCTCTGCTGCCAGAACTGCCGGCAACATCAGACATCACATGACCAAACCAATTAGCAATTCCACAAAATATTTTTGCAATAAAATTGCCTCCCTGTAATTCAGAAGTTGCTGTATTAATTGTAACCAACTGTCCATTTGCCACAAACGTTGCCGTAGAGGTAAACTGATTCAATATTGAGAAAAATAATCCTATCACATCCGGTGAATGTGCCAGAGACATCATATGATGATTCCTCGTCGACATATGAAATAGATTATCCACATCTGCGGAATACCTTTGGTCATAATTTACCTTAAATTTCTTTTCTAAGAAACCTATTGCACTGGTAATACTATCCGCCTTCTCAGGCTTAGGACTCCATCCAGATATTTTTGCAAATCCTTTTACCGCATTATCAATCTGTGTATCCGTCCATTTACCCAGCACACTATCTCCAGGTGCACCTACAAGAAATATATCTACGATTCCACCTAATGCACCACAAGCAACTGCGATTAAATAATCGTATTTATCACATTTGTCACCCGACTGAATCAATGCCCGGTTTTCATCAGAATTTATAATTAACGCATTTGCACCACTTGTATCTAAATTCAATCTGATTCCCTCCCTATACGCTAAACTTATTACTAAACGATTTTCTGCTCTTTCTCCTTCCGCTCACTTAATTTCTTTTATTATACTCCAACCAAACAAATATTACAATCAATTCTTGTGGTTTTATCTGTTTGTTTGTCTAATTTTCTTTTTTTGTTGTATCATTTGTACAATAGGTATATTTCATATTTATTGTCTACTTTTTAAGAAGATTTTCTTCTCTGAATAAACATTATCCATAGTCCGAACTACAATGATATCTATATTTATCAGTCTTCACACAAAAAAGAAACAGCCACAAAGCACAAGAACAAAGGCTTTGTAGCTGTTTTATTTTAATACTTTCTATTACACAAGTTTCCCCCGGCAAGCATACAAATCAATCTTTTCCAACAAGTTTTACATCTGCTAAACATAAATTCTACCTCCTCATCAATTATATGACATGATACTCTATCTTACTCCAGAATGATATCAAAAAATGTCATTCTTAAAGTAACATATCAATGAAAATATTACCTTGCTTACTATTTCCCTTCTAGCCAATATCGCATTTCTTCTGGACTTCTAATAATTCGACTTGCTGACACACCCTGATTTTGAGCAAATTTAACACTTGATTGAGCCCTATGTTCAGAGGTTCCTATTGCAGGATTTAAGCTATGATTCAAATCATATGTAAATTTTTTATAATCTTCTTCAACCTTAACTATAAAATCCTTAAGCATTATATCAAGATTTTTGTCAAGTATATTCATTCTCTCATAATATTTCTTGAGGTTATACGCATCATTTCCACCAAATAGTTGCAAAAATCTATTAACAATCTGATCTATAAGAGCTGCTCCATAGCGTATTCTCAATTCTCTAAATATCAGAATGATCAACCTTGTCCATGCAACTAAATTCAAATGTAGAATAAATGTTAAAGAATTTCCTCCATGGATTCCTGTTCTTATTAATGCATCAACTCCATCAACAAGACATAATGTTGCATTTCCTATTATTAACATCATTCGCAAATCTGCATGTTTTGACGATGGTATGCACTCTCTCCATTCTTTTTTCGCATAGTAACGCTGTTTTATTACCCACACCATCTTTATAGATAATTCTTCTATTAATACTGGTATTGCCATTGCTGCACCATGTCTCAAATCATATCCCTGCTCAAACACTTTAACTGCAATATCAGCAAAAGAATTACCATCAAAATTACCGAAATCCATTATTAAAAATAAATTATAAAAAGGCATTGGCAGTCCCGCACCTCGTCCTGTTTTTCCTTCTCTTCTGGTAGAACTTGAACCGCATAAATCAGAAGCTAAATGTCCCAGCCAATTGCAAACCCCACAAAATATTCTTGATTCAAAATTTGTCCCCTGCATATACATCACTTTATTATTTCTCGAATCTTTAACCGGAACCAATCGTATAAGTTTACCATCATTAATAAAGGATGCCTTTCCTGTAAACTGATCAATAATAGAAAAAAGTAATCCTATAATATCTGGCGAATGAGCCAATGACATTAAATGATGATTTTTAGAACTCATAGATGTAATATCTTCTGAATCTAACAAATCACTGCTATATCTGGCATCATAATTTACAGGAAACGATTGTTCTAAATAAGATATTGCTTTTTCAAGTGTATCCGGAGCTTTTCCTGGTCTCCCTTCGCTTGAACTTCTCCCATCACCATTCCATAACATATTTGCAATTTTCTGAACCAGTGCATCTGCTGTTTTATCTGTCAACTGTCCCAATTTTCCGCTTCCTGGTGTTCCTACAAAGAATGAATCAATCAGTCCGGCAGCAAAGCCACAAAACGCCGCAATCATATAATCATACTTATCACATTTTGCATTTCTCCATTCTTTTTCATTTATCTGTCTGTCTAAATCATATTCGTATGTTGCCATCCCTACTTTTCTCCTTTTATTGTCTTTCCAATTAATTTAGACAATACCTCTGTTGAATTAAACAAGCTAATCAATTCATTCATGTCATCATCACTAAACGTATTACAATCATGTTTACTACTAATCCTCTTAAGATGAGACGTAATCGCGGTACTTAATGCTATGGTTTCTTTATTCCAACTTAGGACCTGAACATTAATTTCCTTTATTCTTTCAATTTCCTTTTTTATAGCAGTGATACTTTTTTCTGCATTTTCCGCAATTTCTTTATTAGACTTATTAATTTGCATTAGACTTGCCGTCAAAGATACACCACTAATAAGCAAACCTATCGGTCCTAAAAGTCTATGCATTGTTTGTCCAACAATAGCACCTGCACCGCCTGTTGCCAAACTTCCTCCTGCAAGCCACGATAATGCTGCATTTGTTGCTGCCGCCCCGGATAATGATGCTATTGCAGTCCCCGTCGAAGCTGTTCCAAACGTCATTGCCACAGCCATCATCGTCTCCTGTCCCATTAATGCTATTGCTGCTCCTCCTAATGTTCCAGCCATTCCCACGTTGCTAACCTGCCCTGTATCTTTCTGAATTTTTCCATAAGACGTTTCAAACTCAATATACCTCATTTGAATTTCGCCCATTTTTGTCTCATAGTCCCTAGGCTTATTCGCTAATGCAATGATATATCTCTCGACTTGCTTTATTGTCTGAATTGCCATCTTTCTTGAATCTTGTAATCTTTTCATACTTGTTATCGTTTTTTTGAATGTAGCAGAATATTTATTTTCAATATTCCTCAAATCCGTTTCTACCTGCTGTCTATAATCATTATTTAGCAAATCGAATCCACCTTTCTAAGCATTAAAATTCTGACATATAAACTAAACAATTCTCATTTAACGTGTCATATGCATTTTCAATATCCTCTATTTTCACATCAAATTTATTTGCCATTTCCCTTGCTGACAATATTCCTGTTGCGTTTAATAGTATATCTTTCTGTAATCCTTTAAATCTTCCAACTTCAGAAATTAATATCTGGTTTTCAATTTTAAAATCCTCAAACGTGCGTATTATATAATAATCTTTGTTGAATTTCTGTTCTTTTTCTGTCATGTGTTGCAAAAACACATCTATATGTAATTTGCTTCTATACAATTTTTCCCATGTAGGGTTTATTGAAATCATTTTTCCTTCATGCATCATCCCCTGTACTATATCACTTTTTGACGATTCATCCGCAGCTTTCTGATACTCTTTACTTATAAACAAATCAAACTCCTGTTTCATATCATATATTTCATTTCTTGATAAATTTTCTGTACTTACAACTGGGGTTCTCATAGTATTTACAACTGTATTCTGTAATTCCTCATGTATTTGAATACCAAAATTTTCCGGTTTTCTAACCATTTTTGTATTTGGATAAGGTGCAAAGTATACAGTATATAATTCAATAATCCCTTTTGCTCTGTGAATCATCTCTTTCGCAAGTTTTTTGCTTTCGGCTAATGATTCTTTTGATTCATGTGCACCGCCTATAATAAAATTTCCTGTTATTCCATGAATTCCCATTTTTTTACAGATGTCTATTGCTTCAAGTATCATTTGATAATTTGTGTGTTTATTATATGAATCTAATACCATGTCAGATCCACTTTCAATACCAAATTGAATACAAGCTAATCCTGCATCTATCATTGTCTTCAATATCTCTTGTTGCGATACAACAAATGAAATATGCCCCTCACAAAACCAAAGAATTTTTCTTTTCTTTATTTCTCTGCAGAACTCCAGAATTCTATCTCTTTTTAAAGTAAATGTATCATCATATATGGAAATAAATTTCAACTTATTATTATATTTTCTAATATAATCTATTTCTTCCATAACATTAGAAATACTCCTGAATCTAACATTTTTTGCATTCGCTCCTTCATAGCAAAATGAACAATTATATGGGCACCCCCTTCCCGTTATAATTCCTACTGTATGTCCCTGTCTCAAATTTCCCGCATAACTATCTTCTAAGTGCGGATAACCGATACTATCCAAATCTTCAATAATTGCTCCGCTTTCACTATTAACATATAAACATTCTTCATCATAATTTTTCCATACAAGTGATGGGACACATGATATTTCCCTGTCTTTATCAATAATGGATGACAATAAATTATATATTGGAATTTCTCCTTCCCCAAGTATTGCATAATCATTTTTAGATCTTTCAAAAAAATTATAATCCAATCCTGCAACCTGAGGTCCTCCTATGATTGTTATACAGTTTGGATACATTTCTTTAATCCATCGCACTATATGTTCTACTATACGAATATTATCCGCAGCTGCGTAAAATCCTATAATATATACATTTCCGCTTTCTATTTCCTGTGCTATAATTTTCTTGCAGTCTCCTGCATTTCCTGAATAGACAAAAGCCTTAAAGTTTCTCTGTCTTAGATAGGATGCTATTGCATATTGACCTATACTATCCCTGAATGCACTTGACAAACTGCTATAATCTCTTGAAACATTTATTAATAACAATTCATAACTCATTTTTGTTCCTCTAAAGTTCTTTTGCTTTGAATTAATACATCCCGAAATTTTCTTAATCCCGTCGTATAAAAATAATCAAATAAAATTTTATAATCACTGCAGAGTATTGGTTCACCGTTAATATCTCCCTTTATTAATGCTTCTGCACTACAACCGGCATTACACAATTTTAAATATCTGCATTTCAAACATTTACTTGAAATTTTTTCATTCCTTCTGCTACATAAATTATCTTTCAAAAACACTTCTATCCCATCATACGATTGATAAAATATATTCCCCATACACATTTCTTCCATGTCTGAAAATTTTCCACAAGGATATACATTCCCTTTATAATCAATACACAAAAAATGTTCACTGCATTTCGTGTCAAACGTACATTCTCTGATTGACTGTCCAGAAATTATCCCTCGAAGTATCTTATCTATTGGGGTAATAGAAACATTTAATTTTTTTTGTATAATTTCTTCATAAACACGAATAAGATATTTTGCATAATCTCCATTCTGTAAAACGAGTTCCGGATGAGTTACTGTTTCTCCATAATTTAATAATGGATTTATCTTTAAATGAAGATTCTTTTTCTCAAAATATTTTAAATAACTCAAATCTTTATTTAATGCATTTCGTGTTAAAACCATCAAACAAGATACATGTATATTTTCATCAAGTGCCTTATCTATATTGGCTATGACGAAATCATAACTATCTTTTCCGGTAATTGTTTTCCTCTCTGAATTATGAATATCGGCAGAACCATCTATTGATATTCCCATGCTAATATCATGTTTTTTTATTAATTGTATAAAATTGTCTGTCAATACCAATCCATTCGTCTGCATTGAAATGATTATTTTTATATCAGGATATTTTTCTTTTACATATGTAATACTTTCATCATAAATATTAGGATTAACTAACGTCGGCTCACCACCATGCAAAATAAAATTAATACTATTTTCACCTCTATATTTAGCAAATCCACATGAAAAATCTAATAATTTATCCAATGCTGATTTGCTTATGTATTTAAAGTTACTCTTTTTCCCTAAGGAACAATAACTACAGGCTAAATTACAACCATTTGTTCCCTTTACAATTACTGTCAACATTTACATTCTCATTTCTTTCAGATTTGAAATAGTATTTTCAATTCCATTTACTGTAATTCTCTGTAATTTTTCAATTGGTTCATAGTATCCTTTTGTCAGAAAATTCATATATTTTCCAACTGTATTTTCAAAAAGTTTACTTAATTCTAATACAATATTTTGTGCAATCTCATTATCATTTACACCCAAATCATAGACAGAAAATCTCGTTTTAGATTGTTGTTCAGATGTATAATACTTTTTACCAAAGAAGTCTCCCACATGTTCAAAAAAGCCTTGTGGATCTCTTTGAGTTTGTATTACGCTTATATGTTCATATGGTATTCTATCCTGCCTCATCTTCATCTCTCCAATTCCTGAAAGCCGGATATTTAAATCAGGTAAGGCATTTTTTTGATTCAACGATTCCTCCTGGCATACTTTTTGAATAATTTCTGATAACGCAATATTAATTTCTTCAGAAATCTCTGATTCTGAAATAACTTTTCCTTTGTTTTGTTCAATTTCTGCCTTTGCTTTTCCGATTATTCTAAGTACCTCTATATTTAAAGAGCCCTTTATTTGTTCAATCATCCACCCTTTTCTATCCAAAAGATTTTGTTTATTTTTTTCAATGGCTGAACACGATTTTTCTATCTCCTCCGATAATGTAGTCAAATCAAGAACAATACTGTCTATCATCTCATTAATTCTATTTTTAGGTGTCGCCTTTTTTATTTCCGCAGCATCATTCTGTGTAATACTTGTAAGTATATCATATAATTTCCCAATATTACTTTGTTCAAACATATGTTCATCATTATTTTTTATAGCTTCTGTCGCTAATAATGCTGAAACAGTTAATATATCCGCATATTTAAGCACATCTTCCATTCCCTGTTCTCTCAATGTTTCAAGCATATAATCTTCTTGATCTTTTCTATCTTTTTCTGATTTTGGTACTAATATACTAATTATTTCGTCATCTTCATCTACATCATCATCATATGTATCTGATTGTGTCAATAAAAGTAATATTGGCTTATTCATATCATGTAACTGCTTAATTTCTGAAAATTCCTGTCGCGTACCTGCAGCATCTGAATTACATGCAAATATAACTAAATCTGAATTTTTTACATATTCCTTTGCTAATTCTTCATTTTCAATAGTAACACTTCCTATACCCGGAGTATCAAACCAGCACATACCGCCAATATTTACCCATTGAATTGTACTTGTTGCTTCATTCGGATCTACAAAAAATTCGTGTCCATTACACTCTAATTCATTTTGTTCATGCATTTTACCTCTGTCATATACATGGACTGTAAGGTCTTTTATCTTATCATAAGAGGACTCTATTCCCGCTTTTCTAACCGAATGCCCCATAATCAGATTTCCAAGATAACTTTTTCCCGCTTTTACTTTTCCAAAAACCGACACTGTAAAATGTTTCTCAAAATCCTGAATAAATGTCATTCCTTTTACGGCTTCTTCTATTTTTCTATTCGCTTCTCCTAATGATTCAAAAAATTCGTCTGATGTTTTTTCGTAAATATCCATCATATCTTTGTCATTTGTTTTTTCTAACTCAAGTTTAATCTGAGTAATTCCCTCTTTTTCTTTGTACTCAAGGTTCTTTAACTCCTGCAACACATCTTCTTCTTTTTTTGAAACCTCATTTTGCATAGTTTCAAATCCCTTCTGTTCTTCTAACATTGTATCTACAAATTTGTTTATCGTTTCCATCATTCCCATATCTATTCTTCCTCCTTAAGAATTTTATCAATCTTATTTATTACAGCATCTATCTCTTCTATCTCATGTTTCAAAGAAGCAGCATCACTGTTAAAATCTGTATTTAATTTATCTGATATTTTTTTATCTCCATCTCTTCTCACTTCTGCCAGATTCACTGTAACTCCACTTTCTTCTCTAAGTGTAGATGATTGCAGATAACTATTGACACTTTGAGTTTTATATGTATTAACATTAGATTTTTTAGAGTTAATTTCTCTTTTCTTATCCTCTATTCGTCTTTGTCTTCTCTCTGCTTCATCTGAATAATTTGAATAATCACTATGATCGCTATGATCACCATAATCACCATAATCAGGTGATGTGGCAATTCCCAGAACTGCTCCGCCTCCAACAACTGCAAATATTACTGCCATAATTCCTCCTATATCTTATTCAATTCTTTTTCTAATGCCGATAATTCATGCCTCTGCATAGAAAAATAATCATATACACTTTTCCATGCTTTTCTTTTATCTTCTGCTTTTTTCTCATTCATACGATATATTTTCTGTTTTTCCTGCTCATTAATCTCTATCTTCTGCTTTAACAACGCTTTTATGTTTGAAACAATATTTTTATATTCCTGTATATCATTTTCTTTCTTCTTTTTTGCATAGTTAGCTGCATATTCTTCTACATACTGTTTCAACTCAATAATTCCGCTATTCTTAATGAGTATCTCTTTTCCTTTATCAATCCCCTGTTGATATCTTTTTGCAGATATTTCAAACACAGGTATCTCATCACCTATAACATTAAATACCTGCTCCTTTACATTTTTTACTAATATCGGATAATCTTCTTCTTTTTCACGCGTATCTTTCCATGAAATCACAAATATTATTCGTGCCTTACACATATCCACATTACTCATAGATCTTGTAATTTTTTCCAGCCATTCAACTTCACTTTTATTAAGCGGTCCTGTTCTAATGTTATGTATCATCATGATAATATCTGCGCCCATTATAGTATCAAATGCCAAAAAATCATCCTCACTTCTTACATCTATTCCAGGGGTATCTATATACGAGATATTTTTATAATTATAGAAATTTGCTTTTACAGTTGTTCTTGCAGCACCAGTTGGAAAAAATTCCTTTTTATCACTATTAATCAATATATTATATAAACTGCTTTTTCCTGAGCTGACCATTCCGGTATTAACTATTTTCACAGAATCATTATTCTGCATTTTTTGAACAGCTTGTACCCTCTTACGCCATTCACTTCCACAATATTTTTCAATTATGCCTAATTCTTTATCTGAAAATCTATTCATTATACTTTCTCCTTTTAACTTATAGAATTTTCAATTTCCAAAATCCCATTTCTAAATGCTTTCACCTGACACATCTGTCTTTCACCATCTTCTAATATTTGTTTATTCATACAATCAATTTGCTGTATCTGTGAGATTATTTCATCATATTTCTCTGATAATCCCATTGTAACAACATTATTAAACTCTCTTGCCAAAACATCTAAATCACTGCTTGCTAACTGCCTTGCTTCCTGCCTGCGTCTTATTTTTTCCTGAACTTCATATTGTATTCTTTCATTTTTTATTCTGGCTTCTCTTTCTAATTGTTCCCTTTTTTCTTCTTCACGTTTCTTTCTAGTTTTTAAAAATTCAAAGAAACTATGCTTTGCCGCTGGTACACTATTTATATCTTCATTCTCTTTTGTATTATCTTCTTCAACTGCCAATTTACTTCCTTTCTTTCCACTTAAATCACATATTAGGTTTGAATCATTATTTATATATAAATTCAAATTTTTAAAATTATGTTCTACAAATACAATCATTTCATTTACTTTTGCAATGTATCTTTCATCAATTTCCATGTAAATCGTGTTAGCAATACTTTCATACATATCTTCATCACCATTCACATAGAAATTTGTTAATTCATCGAGGTGTTTTTCAACTGCTTGTTGTGTTAATATTCTAAGATCTTCCAGAATATTGTCCCTTTTTCTCTCAAAAGTATGTAAGCGCATACTAAAATCCTCAGATAAATTTCCGCTCATTGTTTGCGTTATCATCTTTTCAACTTCATTTAAACACTCTTTCAAATTAGAAATTGGTTGTTTATAAACTGTTCCTATCGCATCTCCTTTTAATATCTGACTAATTCTTGTATCCAAAAATTCAATTCCACTTTTTTCATATAATTGAGGTTTGTTCTTTTCAATACCCGTCCATGCTTTTTTTGCATTAATTATGATAACTTCATACTTATTAACTATATTTTTGTCATTACTTTCTGTTATCAAATTATCTATAATTTTATATTGAATACGTTTAAGTTCCTGTTCATGATCAAATTTTGCCTTGGCTTTTTCCTCTTCTGACCATTCCTTTTTTATAAGACATCCTCTATCATTCAATACAATTACAAATGGAATATCCTTTTTTATCAAATTTACAAGTTTCCTGTAATTTGTTCTATCTTCAAACATTCCTTTACGACTAATTACAAACAGAATCACATGACATTGGTTAATATGTTCTTCCGTAACCATTTCATGCTGGATAGGTGCATCCACTCCTGGAGAATCAACTAAATAATAATCTCTTCTGTCATACTCTGCAATCTCATCTGTTAATGGACGGTCCGCTGTTTCCGCTACCTCTTTTTTACATAATGAATTGATAAGTGTACTTTTACCACTATTATATATTCCATATACCATTACCTTCGGCTTTTCTCCATTTAACAAAGCATATACACCTGTTTCGATTTTTTCATTAAAATACGATGTAAAATCTGAAAATTCACCAGCTATAAACTTATTAAACTTATCTGTAACATCCATGAGTCTCGATGTTAAATCCATTTTCTTATCTTCTATAGTATTCATTCTAATTCTCCTTTTCATCTATTCCCTGCTTCATCAAAAATCCCTTTAATTTCCGACTATAGTAAATCCCACTGACACCGGCACTTCCATCTTCCAATGCCAGATTGCTCAGGCAGTTCCGTAATTCATCAATATCTCTCTGGATAGTCCTTTCATCCACCTTGTATTTCAATGCTTCTTCCGGTTTCTTAATAATGCCGCCAGCCTTCAGCCTGATATATATGGCGAAGATTCTCTCTATTCGCTTATTCTTAATATCCTCCATATCTACTCCTATTTATTGCTTAATATACATTTTGCCTTTGTGTTTGTATAACTATATAAATTTTAGCACTAACTAATATTTTTTTCTACTCTCTTTATCATTTTTTGATAAATTGTTATACTTTTTACTTTATTATACTTTTCTTCAATGACATATAATGTCATTTTACAATTTTTCTTTCATTTTTTTCTGATTATTTCTCCTCCGGTTCACTTTTTGATTATCTGCTAACCTATCACCTTTCTTTCGAAAAATCTATGGTCGTTTTTCACCGCATTTTTCCACTCGTCTATCCCCTGTTTTATCTTCCGAAATCTATTCTACTTATTTACTACGACAGAATATGTCGTCATCCAAAAAAAGCCTGAAAGAAATTTTCTTCCAGACTTTTCTATAACTTTTTTATTCAATTTTCACCGATATGTTCAGCTTCTACATTTCTTCTATATTTCCAGCAGTTCACTAAGATTGCTTATCTCCATATCCGGCCGGATTCCGGTATCATTTGCTCTCTTCCCGCTGTTCAGCCAGCAGGTATGGATTCCGTATGCTGCTGCACCTGCAATATCTGTATGGATAGAATCCCCGACCATCAGACAGTTATCCGGTCTTACAGGGATCTTTTGAAATACCTGTTCCCAGAATCTCCGATCTGGCTTGCATGCTCCCAGTTCTTCCGATACAAAGACATACTGAAAATATTCCCGGTATTTTTCCATTCTTCTGTTCTGTGCCTTAGTCAGTCCGTTGCTGGCAGCTGCCAGACAATGCCGGTCTGCCAGTTTCTTCACGACAAAATCTGCATTTTCCACCGATTCTGCCGACTCTTCAAAATAATCAAGAAACTTATCATGCAATGTCTCTTTTGAAGCATTCAGATGATACCTTTCCCTCATTTCATCCATATATTCATACAGATGCTTGTGATAATATTCATGATAACGACTCTGCAACTCCTCCGTATCCGGATTGCTTAGATGATAACGGTCCCAGTGTTTCCAGGATAATGCCCACAATGCCTCATAGACATCCTCATTAATGGACTGATTTTCTTCTTCAAATATACGGCTCATAATGTGCCGCTCCGCCTTCTTATACTGAAATAATGTGTCATCAATATCAAAAATAATATAGTCATATCTGTTCATATACTGCCCGCTCTCTTTCCTTCCGATGCTCTTTTCTATGTATTTTATCATCCGGAAAGGGCAGAAGCAAGTAAAAATATCAACAGAATCTATGATTAGCTTGTATACAGTTCTTTACATGGATACACACCATCAAATGTACTTCCTGTTATCTTTGCTTTTCCATTGGCAATCGTTACCATGCCAAGCAGCCCATTGATATCATCGTATATCGCCATTGAACCATCTTCCTGCTTATACAGATATCCGTCATACTTTATTACGTCGCCGTCCGTATTCAGATACTGGATATGCATCGAACCACAGGATTCTCCATATTCAATGTATTCAAAGAACATGTTGCTGCCATGTGTGAATGAAAAATCACCACTTTCATCCCCGTATTTTCCGGAAAAATAAGTATCTGTTTTTCCTGCCCCACTGGTTCTGACAAACTGTCCCCATGGTCTGCCAACCCCACTTGTCATCCACAGGCTTCCGTCCTCATTTCTTCCGATATAATACACGCCTTTGTCATCACATGCCAGATAGTCGCTATCTTCATCATATTTTATATAATACCACTCATTTTCATAAAAAAGCTCACCATTGGTATAATAACACAAAACAACATAACGGCTTCCTATATGTGCAATGTCCAGAACCATATCTTTATAAGCATAAGAACCGGACCATGGATCTTCATACAGGCCTGATGCTTCTTTGGAACTGAATTCATTGGATTTTTCTGTTACCTTCTCTGTTTTCTTCTCAGTTCCCTTTTCTGTTATTTTCTGTGTTGTTTTTTCTTCGGATTCTACAACATATCCCGCTTTGCTTTTCCTTACATGTCCAAGAAGCGGTACACTGTCATAATCGGCTTTGAATCCACAGTCTTTATGTTTTGAAACATACTCTTCATAAATCTGATTGAGCGCAGCACATCTTGCATCCTCATTTTCGATATTCTTTCCATTACGCTTTATCATTATCACACAAAATTCATCATCATCATCTGCGATATAAAACTGAACCCGGAAATCATCCGTTCCATATTCTACAAGATGTGCATCCTCACCATCCTTCTTGCCCTGAATCCATTCTCCATTCGGTTTATAGGATTCCAGTACTTCGGCAACTGTTACTTTACTATAATATCCGAGGTAGCCATTTTTTACTTTTTTAACATATTCGCCTTCCTCTGTCGGTGTTAATAATACGATTGCAAAGAATCCTATTACTGCTGCCATAACGATTCCCAAAAGAATCCATATCCATTTATGCGACTTTTTCTTTTTTACCGGTTTTCCCTGACGATTGCCTGTCTGCACCGATTGGAAATTTGCTCCACACTCCGGACAGAATCCTGCATCATCAGGAATTTCTCTTCCACAATTTCCACAAAACACAATATCACTCCTATCACCTACTTATTGAATCCAGTTATTATCCCACTTTTGCATCTGTATCAATCGTAATGTCCGGCTTTTTTGTATCATCGTATCCGGTCAGCGAAACGTATATCTTACTATAAACTTCATCTACTTTATCCAGAATAGTATCAGCATTACCAATCACTGCTATGGCAATGACTATAATTACTACTATTTTCATAATTTTTTTCACTTTTGTTTCTTTATCCATGTTTTCCCTCCATTATTTATATCGTACTGTAGCTCACATTCGTAAGATCACTCATATCCAGACCTTCATCTGACATTTTTGATTTAAAATCCTTTACATATTTCATCATAATATCTGTCACTCCTGATTTACTTAAATACTCACCAAGCTTGCTGGTAATCGTACATTCCTGATTATCTACTATACATCTGTATTCTTTACTCTCCATATTGTAAACAAGAGCCGTTATATGCCCGCTGCCACCGGTAACATCTCCATCATTTTCCGAATAGACATCCAAATCAATCTCTATCGTATTATCTTCCAGGTTATATTTGAATGAACCATATTCTTCACTCGGAAAACAAAGAACTCCAAAACAGTCTTCCATGATTTCTTCTACATCAGCATCATCAAATCGCACATATTTATCTTCTTCCGTATAAACAAGTGCCCACTCATCTTTGTACAAAAATTCATATTTTTCGCCATTCTTTTCCAAAGTTGTAAAATCTTTTAATTTTTCTATTGTAGTTCCTGCATTAAACCCTGAAATAAAACCTAATACCAAAACTATAATTGCAAAAATCCCCACTCCAAACACTATCTTTTTCCATAATGGACTTTTCTTTTTCTGATGTTCCATACCCGTACTCTGTGGCGGCACAATGCTCTGTCCACCTGCCATCCCATTGTCATATCCACAATTGTGGCAAAATCTTGCATTTTCTTCCAGTTCACTTCCACATCTTTGACACTTCATATTTTTTCTCCTTTTTTGTATTGATTTTTTTAGGTAATTGATTTTTTATTATTACCATCACTTTATCAAATATTGTTGAAAACGAAATATAATATGATAAAAACAATTCCGGCTCCAATAGATTCTAAAATGGTTTTTTTATAAACTTCTTTTTTTACCTGTCATTCCGATTGATGCCAGTAAAAATATCGCAGGTCCAAGTTGGAATCCCCAAATTTCTTCACCACCATACGATATACCAAAAACAAGGTCTATAAGCGAAATATTTCCAACATTCCATATTCCATAATCAAGACTGAATACCGGTATGAAATACATAATAAGAGCTACAATTGATGCGGCTTTCATAATTGTTTTGCCTTTTATCTGATAACTTCCGGTTACAAAATCTTCTTCAATATGATCTGGTTCCGGTATCTGGGAAACATTTTCCTGCTTCACTGTTTCTTTTTCCAATCTGACACCCGGAGTAATCTTCTGTCCAGGCTATTCCGTCTGTGCACCACAAAATACACAGAATTTTGCATTGTCTTCAATCTGTCTTCCACATTTTATACAATACATACCAAGCACCTGCCTTTACACTTCTACCTGTTCATTATCATTTATTGTTTCATACAAATTTCTTGCGACCGGAGCCTGTCCCCATAACCTCATGTACGTGCTGTCCAATTTCATTAACTTATCTCTTAATTCATCTTTCTCCATAATGTAATTCTCCTTCCTAATCCTCTTTCGCTAAAAACTGCCGGATTCTCCGTTCAGAGTACCCAAATTTTCTTCCCAGTTCTCCTGCATTTTTCCCATCATAATGTTCCCTGACATATTTCTTCACAAACTCAAGATTATAAATATGCTGCGGAAATAATACCTGTTGCCCCTTAAAATGTTTATAAATCTTCAATGTCTGTTCTACTCCGATTATTTCCGCCATTTTTTTATACAATGGCATTAAATCGCTTTCTTTAAAATTCATTGTATCACCTCTTCATTCCGAATAAAAATATCACTTTTTCTTTGAAATATCTACATACGTTTTTCATATTCTTTTACATCCTGTTGCTGTCTTCCTCCTTTTCATATTCATATTCTACCTTTTATCTACGACATATTATGTCGTTCTGAAAATTTTTTCAAAAAAAGAAAAGCTATCGCCGCAGCGATGCTTTTCTTTTTATCACACACTTTTTCACTTCTCTTATACTATTTTCCTGATTCCCAGAATGTGTTTCTGAATGGCTTCCATATCCAGTACACTCAATTCTGTCTCATTGTATGTTACAAGTGCTGCTTTCTGATAGATTCCTCCTAATGTGCTGATTCCCAAAAGATCTTTCTGAATGGCTTCCATATCCATAACGTCTATCTCTCCATTTCCATCCGCATCTCCCTTAATCAATACCACTGCACGATCAACAACAGTTCCATCTTTCAGCAGATTGATGGTGCATCCACTGCCAACCATTTGATTGTTTTCCAGCTGTCTGCCTTCTGCATTCCGGATAACAATATTTGCACCGGCAAATTTCTTTTTCAATGCGGATACGGAGCTATCGCTTGAGATACCTTGTATTGTCTGGACTCCCAGTTCACTATCCGTTTCAAAAGTATAACCATTTTTTATCTCAGACAGCTTATCGTAATCTTTTGCATCTGCAGCTTTGGTGACTGTTACCTGCATTTTATCCATGCAATCATCTACACCTGCATAAACTGTGGCTGTACCTTCTGCTTTTGCGGTAATTGTTCCATCCGCAGATACTTCTAAGACATCCATATTGTCCGTTCCCCAGATAGCCTCACTTCCACTTTCTGATATGTAATCTACATCACCTTTGACGACATCGCCCACGGTTAATTCCATGGATGTTTCTTTCATGTTCAGCGAGGACTGATTTTCTAATGGAATCACTGTTACGACTCCATTCTGACCCGGACGCAATGCATCCTGTTTGATAGTAAACTGATCGATATACGACAGCTTCGCATCCTCTTTTACATCATAGACACACTCCATGTCCGTTTTTCCTGCCACAAAATCCGCCATATCTGTGACATAGACTCCATCCTGCAATGCAAGATAGATGCGGTCTTTGTATACAAACAGATTTACAATCGTATTCCCGCTGTCCCCATATCGTGCAACAATCTCTTTGTCCGTACCATCTATTTTCGAACGATAAATCACGTTGGAACCAAAATAATACCAGTATCCCTTATAATAACTATATCTTGTATTCTGATTTTTTGCTTCTACATCCCGGAAAATATATCCGTCAAATGCATCTTCCGAATCGCTTACCGGTGTCTTGGAAAGATTGATACAATGCCAGTCATAATGCGGGGATATTATATTGTAAAATCTCTCATCACTTCTTAAGAAATACTGCGTACCAGAGATTCCTTCATCGTTCGTAATATGTCCACCATCATTCCAGGTATTATCGATATGATAATATTTTCCATCCAATTTTACCATATTCCAGGCATGATACATGGAATCAGAAGCAATATCATACACCGGTACATCGCATATCTGCAGGAGATTTGTGGTCAGCACCATATAATACTCACATATTGCAAATCCGTCATCTAACATTTGGTATAAATTATGTGCACACTCAAGATTATAATCTAATTCTCTCGTCACCCACTGCTGGACTGCAAATGTTTTTTCCACATCACTCATGTTCTCATCCATCTGGGAAGTCAGGGATGAAATGCGATAGCGGTAATGATAAAAGGATTGGAATAATTTATCATAATCTACACCGCTTCCATCTTCCTTTCTATAATCCAGATATGGTCTTAACGCAATACGCTCTATATATTTTCCCTCTCTGTCTGATTTTGCACTTAAACTATTTCCGACTGCAAAGCAGTATGGGTCTGTAAAACCAAGTTTACCGATATATGCCTCTAATTCTGCTGCCTCCATCTGAATGTTCAAATCACGTATATTGATCCAAAATTCAAGCGTACTTTGCGTATTCCCCTCTACACTGTTTTGAATTCTCTCTTTTAAAATCTGCTGCCAGCCTTCCACTTTCAGTCTTTCCTGAAGTTCTTCAAAATCCTGTCTGGCAAGTTCCAGATTAACATCATACTCAAAGGAAGTATCCTGATACTTTTCCTTGACTGTCGGTTTGATTTTTCTTAAATGATATTTTTCTTTTTCTTCGTCTGTTCCAGCCAAATAATAATCATCTTCAAATTCAAATTCCAAAATCCAGTAAAGGTCCGCATCCTCACTGATTAATTCTGTCAATACCGAATCATCTTTTGCATACAATTTTAAATCCCTCACATCTACGGTATGCTTTTTCAGTCCGTCGCCTAACAACCTTTCTTTTAAAATGGTCTTTAATTCTCCATTCGCCAGACGCTTCTGCAGTATTTCATAATCCTGCTTTGCCGCTGCCTTGTCAATCGACTTTGAATCAGCCTGATAATACTTCTCCTTCAGGGACATGCCAACTTTCGTAATCTTATTATCCGATGCCAATGGGACACACCATTCCATCCAGTACATCCCGGCATCGTCTGCTGCCAGCTCATTGATATAATCTTTTAACTCCTGTTTACTGCTTTCCGGCAGATTCAAGTCTGAAATATCACAATATATATAATCGTCATCTGCTTTTTCAATCGCCTTGATTCTCCGTACCACTTCCTGTTTTACCGCATCGGTTAATTCTTCTGTCGATTCCGATTCAGCAGCATAAAATGCCGGTGCATACTGAAATGCCGGTGTTACTGCAAGCATTGCTGCTGTCAGAATAGATGTTATTTTTGTTATTGATTTTTTCATCTTTGGGTAGTCCTTTCCTTATTCTGCTTTAATAAATTCTGTCTAATCTGTTGTAAAAATCAAATGCATATTAGAATGACGCTGAAGAGAATTCATATCTTTTTCTATATATTTCCATGTTTCCCTATATGTTCCATCGACAGCAAATGACTTATCTGAAATAAACTCTATAAACTCTATAATTTTTCCTTCATACTTTTCCGCAAATTCATCTGAAAGTATTTCTTTTTCATCATCTGAAAAGTCTTTCAGTTCATTATATAAAACATGTTCCAAATTACATGAATTAAAATAATTGCACTTCCTCTGAAGAAAAAAATTCTTTCAATATCCCACCTATAGCATTTTCATCACTAAGCCCCTCAACAATCACTGCAACTACTTTTTTCTCACTCATCTTGCAGTCTCCTTCCCGCTTTTCTAAATGCTCGTGCTATTTTCAAACTATCAGTTTCTTCATATATATTTTCTGCCTGACCGCCAAGTGTAATACTTCTAATATACATACTGCGTAGGTTATTAGAACCTTTTACATTCTTCATATGAATATATCTATTCTTTGGATTTGTGGTAGAAAACATAATACTACCTTTATCTAACATTTCTAATGCCCGAAGATTATGAGATGTAAAAATTAACTGACCTTTTGCATTCTTATTAAAAATATCTAATAATTCACCTAACATATATTCGAAAATTCCAGAATCTAATTCATCGATAACCAGACAAATAGACGGATTGCCAAATGCCTGAATCAGAACATTTAAAATAGATACTATCTTAATAATTCCTTCAGATTCCATGCGAATTGGAATTGTTTTTTTCCCTTCTCTATTTGACATAAGTTCAACTTTCCAACCTTCTTCGCCTGAATCCATTGCCTGTTTTCCATAATTTTTTACTTCAATGCTCATTCCTGGAATAATGGTATATAAAACAGTATTAATTTGCTCTACAATCTCAAGAAGAATGTCTTTCTTTTTAGTATTTAGAATAACTGGCTCCATTAATGGAACTGCAAAATCTCCTTTCATTCCTGTTTTTTCCTTTTCAATACGAAAAGCCATGGGAAGCAGAAAATTGGCAGATATTACACCTGAATGGGAATTTCTAATAACAAACAAATCCCTAACTGCAAAATTAAACAGCGCATGAATTACCGTGGCATATTCCTTAAAACCCTCTCTCTGTTTGAAGAAAATTTCCCTGCTTTCCTTTCCAAAAATATAGGAGTAATTTCCCCTCTCTGCCATTTTTCGTGCAACAATAAGATCCATTTTTGCATTTTTATCTTTTCCTACCAATTCCTCAAGTCTTTTCAATGGTGTAAACACAACCTCTGACTGAGTTCTTTGATAATCCATAAAAATATTCTTATTAGTTCTATATCCATCTTTATTAATAGCACAATTTAAATATTCTCTTTCAATAACACTAACATTATCTGCTTTTGAAACAAGAATATGATACCCAACTTCATACAATATGCTATCTTCAAATATTTTAAATTCTGCATTTACTTCTGCATTTACCTCATCTGTATCAATATAATCTAAAATGCTTTGTTCTAACTTCTCCCCAGTCATAATATTCTGCAAAAAATAAAGTGCATCAACAATTGCTGTTTTACCTGATCCATTTTGTCCATAAATTCCTAAAATCTCTGCTTTGCAGCCTTCAAATTTCTTTTTATCAGCACGCGGCATTATAATAGTACCATTCTTTACGTTTTTAATATTCTTTAAAGTTAGTGATGTCAAACGAACAACAGTATTTCTCATAATTTACCTCCTATCATTCACTGGAATCATACCCCTATACTAACACAAAACATATAAATATTCAATTCTATTTCGCATTTTGATGTTTTTTATTCCATTTTATAAATTATAATTCTATTTATATTTTACTCATTTTTTTATTCTATATTCCTAACAAAAAAACCTTGAATTATCCTATTTTCATAGAAAATTCAAGGTTTCATTACTTTACAGGATAAAATTACAATTCATTTTTTTACTGTAAAATTAGTTACCCATCTGTTTTGCAACTTCTTCTGCAAAGTTTTCTTCTTTCTTTTCAATACCTTCGCCTGTTTCAAAACGAACAAATCCTTTGATGGCAAGGTCTGAACCTGTAGCCTTTGCTACGGATTCAACATATTTTGCTACGGACTGCTTTCCGTCTTCTGCCTTTACATATACCTGGTCAAGAAGGCAGATTTCTTTGAGCTGCTTAGATACACGACCTTCAACAAGACCATTGAAAATCTTATCACCTGAGATTGCTTCTCTGTCTGCTAAAGCAAGTTCTGCTAACTTCTCCTTTGCTTCGTTTGAAAGGAAGTTTGGCAGGTAGTTCATATTGCTCTTCTTCTCTTCGTAGATTGCGATATCTTCATCACTCCATACTTTTTCACTTACAGCCTTGTCAATTAATTTGTTTAAGATTGGCTTTGGAAGTGTAAATGTATCATTTAATGCACTTTCCACTGTAATCTCTCTTAATTTAACAAGTTCATCTTCTGAGATATCTCCTCTTGCTGTGTACTTTGGATTAAGAGCTGCGATCTGCATAGCGATGTTCTTGAGTGCTTCTTTTACTTCGTCATTTACAACGGATGTAGAAGCTTCGACTAATACACCGATTCTTCCGCCTGCGTGGATATAAGGAACAACGATACCGTCAGAGTTGATTTTTGCAAATCTTCTGATGGTAAGGTTTTCTCCGATTACTGCGATCTGGCTTACTAATTCTTCTTTTACTGTCTTTGATTCATCTTTGATGAATTTTTCAGCTAATAAACCTTCTACATCTGAAGCACTTGTAGCAAGTACCTGGTCAGCAACATTTGCAACAAATGTTTTAAATTTATCATTCTTTGCAACGAAGTCTGTTTCTGAGTTTACTTCTACGATTGCTGCATTTTTATCTTCTTCAACGATTGCTAATACGGCACCTTCTGCTGCAATTCTTCCAGCTTTCTTTACCGCTGTAGCTTCACCTTTTTTTCTTAATAATTCAATTGCACTTTCGAAATTACCATCTGTTTCAACAAGTGCGTTCTTACAAGCCATAACGCCTGCGCCTGTCATTTCTCTGAGCTCTTTTACCATAGCTGCTGTAACTGCCATTTTCTAAATCCTCCATTCAAAATATTTCTTTATTTTATAAATGCGCCGAATCATAAAGAAATCGGCGCATCCTGAAACTATATATATACCGCCTGCGGTTATATTTTTCTGATTATGCTTCTACTGTTTCTTCAGCTTCAGCTTCTTCTACTGCTTCTGCAGCTTCTTCACCCTGGTTTGCTTCGATAACAGCATCTGCCATCTTAGCTACGATTAATTTAACGGCTCTGATTGCATCATCATTACCCGGGATTACATAATCTAACTCTTCCGGATCACAGTTTGTATCTGCAATACCGATAAGTGGAATACCAAGTGCATGAGCTTCCTGTACGCAGATTCTTTCCTTCTTAGGATCTACTACGAAGATTGCATCTGGAAGTTTCTTCATTTCCTTGATACCGCCAAGGTTCTTCTCAAGCTTGTCCCATTCTTTCTTTAATTCAAGAACTTCTTTCTTCGGAAGAACATCGAATGTTCCGTCTTCTGCCATTGTTTCGATTTCTTTTAATTTTGCAATTCTTGACTGGATGGTCTTGAAGTTTGTAAGCATTCCACCTAACCATCTTTCGTTTACATAGAACATTCCACATCTCTCAGCTTCTGTCTTAACAGCATCCTGAGCCTGTTTCTTTGTTCCAACGAAGAGAATTGTACCACCTTCAGCTGCGATATCTGATACTGCCTTGTAAGCTTCATCTACTTTACCTACAGACTTCTGTAAATCGATGATGTAGATACCGTTTCTTTCTGTGTAGATGTACTCTGCCATCTTAGGGTTCCATCTTCTTGTCTGATGTCCGAAATGAACACCTGCTTCTAATAACTGTTTCATTGAAATAACGCTCATTTTAATACCTCCAGGTTTTATTTTTCTTCCGCATATCTCATCTTCCGGAGAGACCCTGAGCCGGCACCATTCCGGAATCCTTATGCGTGTATTCTAATCGCTGTTATGTCATTACACAATCAGCTTTACTATGATAACACAGATATTCCTGCATTGCAAGCAAAATTTCAAAAAATCTTTAATATCCAATCACAGATATGATTTCTTCATAAGACATTCCCGCATTCAGATAAAATTCTCCGGAGAGTAATCTGTGCGTATAATTATTCTCAATCAGGAAATTTTTAAAATCCTCTGCACTCTCTACCACTTTCAGATTTTCCAGTTCCTGTGCAAGTGTGGTTGCTTTTGTTCCTGACGGAATCGTTACTTTAATGCTGTCGCCGGTATTCTCACCGGTCACTGCAGCCGTGGTTGCTTTTGTTGCCGGCTGGACAGTTGTCGTTTCCGGCTGGGTTGTTATTTCCGGTTCTGTGGTGGTTTCCGCCGGTGGTTCTTTTGTTTCCGGCTCCGTGGTGGTTTCTGCCGGTGTCCCTTTTGTTTCCGGCTCCGTGGTGGTTTCTTTCACTGCCGCGGATGCCGGTTTTTCATCATCTGCGCCCTGCTCTTTGCTGTCGTATACCATTCCGAGTTCTTTTGCCCTCTGTATGATTTTACTGTCCGAATACCGGTATGAATATACCGCAAATAAAACTATGGTTGCCAGAAGAATTCCGGCACCCAGCCCTCTCAAAAAATATTTTGCTTTCATAAATCGCTCCATTATCCTTTAAATAAACCTAATACCAGGTTGACCTCACCAACCCCGAGATTTAACTGTTTTGCAATTTCAATATTGGATTTTCCCTGTCTGTATAATTCCAGTATCTTTTCCTTATTACTTCTCTGATCCTCTTCTTCTGCATCCTCCATCTCCGGTACGGCTTCCTGGGAAGGCTGTTCTTCTTTATCTTCCGCCGGTACGGTTTCTTCCTCCGGGGAAAGTTTTATTTCATTTTCCCATGCCTGTACATCATTTTCCACATTGTCCGCCATCTTTCTGACACTGACCTTTACAGCTTCGATATCTCTTACTGTATTTTTTAATGTGGTTTCTTTGTCGTTTAACATATTATATAAAAACATAACTTCATTATGATTTTCTTCAATATTTTTTAAGACATCCTCCGAATAATTTCCAACCGCCATGATTTTCTGATTTGCGATTTTATCCAGCTTTGCTTCTGTATTCTCCAGCATATCATCGCTAATCATCGCCAGCTGATTCTGTATTTCTTCTTTTATCATTTCCTGTGTAACAGCTTTTACTTCATCCTGCCCGCTCTTCTTTTCATCCTCATTCTTATCACTTTTCTCTTTTATACAAAAACTTACGGCAATCACAATCACTGCCGTTATTATTAAAAATACTTCCATTGCACCCATAATTCACCTTATATTTTTACGTCAAAATTTCTTCTTTCCTTGATTTTTACAGTTCCTGCAGTATTGCTGAAATGTTTTTTCTTTTTTCCTCCGTCCCCGAAATATTCGTTGCTTCCCTTGTCTTTTGCATCTTTCTTCTGCCCCTGGTTATCTGCATTATCTTTCTCATTTACATCCCGGATCTTTGTTTCTGTTTGTTTTTCTATCTGGGCAACAACATTTTCATGATTAATAAATGGTTTATCGTTCTCATTCTGATTTACCGATGCCATGTCCTGATTTCTCTGAACAACTCCCTGGAATTCTACTGGTCGAATCATAGGTCTACCTCCAAAATATCAAAAATTAAATACTTTTCCCTAAAAATATATTTTCTTTCTGATGGAACATCAGCGAAGTCCGACCTTTTCAGGACAAACTCCGCCTTTCTGTTACCTACCATACACTTGAAACAATCTCTCCATCCCTCTTTGAATACTGACAATGTGTATATTTGTCATTTAATATCATAATATCACCTGATATCGTGATTTTTGTTCCCTGATGAATATCTTTCACCACACGAATCTTTGCGTCCACATTTTCTCCAGCAAGTTCTTCTTTTGCTTCGCGCTCAATCATCAGTTCCTTAATATCTGTTTTATCCAGAATAATCGTTTTGGTAAACTGCGCGATCATCGGCAGTTTATCCGGTGTCAACGTTCCCATTTCCTGCTTTTTGCGGAATACGGTTACTAACTGGCTTAATTTTTCGATTTCAGCCGTTTTATCCTTAATCATTGCATCAATCTCTTTTATTCTGTCCTGTACGGTTGGATCAACACCGACCTCCACGGATGTTGCTACTCCCATCGGTGTTCCTATGGTAGAAGCTTCTATCAGGGTTGTAGAACGTACATTTCCACCTATAATACTACCGCCCTTTCCGGACACTACGATATCTCCATGTGCAGATATCTGGCTGTTCAGAATAGAATCTGCATTAATATATCCATCGACGGATACATTGGCACTTTCTATGAATTTTGATACAAGATTTCCAACGGCATGAATCTGGCAGCGGCTCATTCCCTGAACACCACGGTGAAGTATAATATCTCCACCTGCATCCAAATCTGCACCTTCGACTACACCATATACTTCTATATTTCCACCGCATTTAATACAGAATCCTGTTCTGACATTTCCATGTACCACTACGGATCCGTTAAATTCGATATCTCCGGTGGAATTATCCACATCAGCCGGTACATCATATACATCGGAAACAAATATCTTATCTCCTTCCAGAGTTGCATATCCATCCACCATGCTTATCAGCTGGAGTCCGTCTTCCGAAACTGCGAGGTTATTTCCTTTGTTGAAATTTACTTTGACAACCTTATCCGGCCGTAGTTCAACTCCAAAAACGTTACATCCTGGTGTTCCTTTATCTGCCGGTGTAATCACCGCCAGCACATCTCCCTTGCGCACATGGGAAATATTATTCAGCTTATGGAAGTCAACCGTCCCATCTTCATTCAGTTTCGGTCTTGCCTTTTTGTCCGTATTGAATCGGTAATTAATCTTTCCATCATGTCCCTGGACAGGTGCTGTTCCCATCGCAAGAATAATATTTCTGAAATATTCCGGTTCTGCCATATGTTCCTGAATCTTATCTTCTGTAATTCCGTATTTGACCTTATGGTATTCCAGATCTTTGCGTATCTCGCTCTCTGTAATTCTTTTTCCACGATTGCTCGGCGGAAAAAATCTTACAATCGCATACATCGCATCCGATGTCACTTTCAGCTCCATTCTCTCATCAATCTGATCTGCACCTTTTGATGAAATCTTTAGTCTTGACGGCTGATCTGAATTTACAATCAGATCATTGATTTCCTTTAAATCATAATCTTTAATTCCCGCCCGATCAAGATAACCTGATACCTCTGCAATTTTTAATTTTTCTCCATCTGAAACTGCCGGATAAAAATTCATATATACCTGACTTTCATCTATGTCAAGTGTAAAATAACTGTTTTTATATTGCATATGCCTCTCCCATGGCTATATCTTAAAGACATATCCAGATGCACTTCCAAGCTTTTTTCTCATTTTTCCCAATGCCTTTGTATGCAGCTGGGAAACTCTTGATTCGGATACTTCAAGTATATTACTGATTTCCTTTAATGTAAGGTCTTCATAATAATATAAAAGAATGACTTTTTTTTCTTTCTCCGTTAGTGTATCCAATGACTCTATGATAAGCTTCTTTAACTCCTGCTTTTCCAGTACCTGTTCTGGCTGGTCAAAGGTTCCTGCCCTCATGGGTTCAATATCCTTGTCACCGCTTGATTCTATAAATTCATCAAGAGAAATCACATTTGAAATATTTGACTCACCCTGCCAGCTCAGATATTCTTCTTCGCTAATTCCCAATTCCTTTGCAATTTCTTCATCCGTAGCATTTCTTCCAAACTGGCTCTCCAGTTTTGTTATTGCCGCATCTATTTTCCGCTGTTTCTGACGCAATGAACGTGGTATCCAGTCCATTTTTCTGATTTGATCCAGAATAGCACCTCTGATTCGCAGACTCGCATATGTTTCAAATTTAACTTCTTTGCTGCTGTCAAATTTATCTATCGCATCTATCAGACCAAAAATTCCATATCCTACTAAATCATCATATTCTACTGCATACCCCAGATACATGTTGAGACGCCCCGCTACGATTTTGACCAGCGATGCATATTCAAGTATTATTTTTTCTCTTAACTGTGGATCTCCTGAATGTTGATATTCAGCCCACAAATTTATTTTTTCGATATCATTCATAAATATCACCTTTCGTACCTAAATATCTGGTCAGTTCATTCTTATTCTAATTTTCCTCTCTCGTCTTCGGAAGTTTTTACTTCTTCCTCCGTTGTATTTTCTCCGGATTCATCTGCATTTTCCTGAGTTTCTTCCGTCAGTTCTTTCTCTTCTTCAATAATCAGATATTTTTCCGCCAGCATTCTTATAATCAGACCTGCGATATAAAATCCTACCAGCACAGACAATATGATAATCATTGAATGTAATGCGTCATACCTGTTTACAATCGCTATAATGGATGCCGCCAGGCAGCCTACTAATGTAACAATTGCAGGAATATATTTTGTTCTCTTCACTTACAATCAGCCTCTCCTAGATTTCTTTTATAGGTTTTCCTACTGATTTAATAACAAAAGCTCCGTCCTCAGACCGGATAATTACAGTCCTGCCATAATTTTTTCCAACATCTTCTGCTACAAGCGGAATTCCAAGCTTTTTCAAATTTTCTTTGGCAGCCTCAATATTGGAAGCGCCGACCCTGAATGTTGATTTTGATGCATTTGCCAGTCCGAACATATCGGCTCCTCCGGCTATTTTTGCAACGATTCTTTTCCTGTTTGCCCCCTGTAAAAGCATCAGTCTTAATGTTTCCGCAATTCCTGTATCGGCAAATTTGGCAATATTCTCATTTTTTGTAATCTTTGTACTGTCCGGCAACATAATATGTGCTAATCCGGTTACCTTTGTAACACTGTCATATAAGGCAATGCCCACACAGGAACCAAGCCCCAGTGTGGTCAGGCTGTCCGGATATGTACACACCTTTAAATCTGCCATTCCGACTTTTATTATTTCACTCATAATATCATCCTAACTCTATGCCTCACTAAGATATTCCCAGTGAATTTAATATCACATCATAAGATTCCAGTTCCGGAACAAGTATAAAATATCCATTTAATTCACTTTCTTCATTAAATGTTGTTTCGATATATAATACTTTATCACCAATTGTTCCAAACTCAATGGCAGGCAGGCTTAAAATCGCTCCTGCCATGTCAATCTGCAGATATGGTACACTTGCATTGATGTTCAGATTTGTCAGATTTGAAAGTGCAGATAAATATGCACCTGTAATAATATTTCCAATCTCATTTAATGCAGAAAGCTGCATATCATTCAGTTCATCATTTTCTGAATCCTCTTCTGCACCGACATTTGCCCATAACAGGCTTAATAATTTTTTTGCTGATGGAAGATCCAGTAAAAAGAACATCATTCCATCAATGTCTCCTGAAAGTGTCAGGAAAATTCCTGTCATAACCTGTTCTTCACTCCCCATGGAAGAAGCCAGTTCTGAGAAACCTAACAGTCTTACTTTGGGAACTCTCATATCTACTTTGGTATTGAGCATCTTTGCCAGTGCTGTCGTTGCGTTGCCAGCTCCGATATTACCAATTTCTTTTAATACGTCATATTGTACTGTATTTAATTCTTCTAAATTTATCTTTGACATAATATGCCCCCAAACTTACTGCACATCTATAATTCCATCAATGTTTAATAATGATATCAGACTTCCCTGATCCTTTCCTACTGATGTAATATATTTGCTCATCTCATCTTTTCCGTCACTTCTGACTTTCTCGATATTTCCTTCTTCCAGTGATACTACTTCTTTTACGGAATCCACCAATATGCCGATCGCTTCCTGCTGTTCCGGTTTTAAAATAATAATTCTGGTCTTGTCCGTATAAACGTCATCTTCCATTCCGAAACGTCCACGAATACTCATGACCGGAATAATTTCACCTCTGACATTCATAACACCTTTGAAAAATTTCTGTACCATCGGTACTCTGGTGATTTTCTGCATTCTTACAATATTATCCACATACTGGATATTAATACCGTACTGTTCTACACCGATAGTTACGACTATATACTGGTTTGATAATGATTCTGATTTATTTTCACTCATAACAGCACCTCCATTATACTAAAGTATTAACATCAAGGATTAATGCTACTTCACCATCACCAAGGATTGTAGCACCACTGATAATCTTGCTGTTATTATTGATGTATTTTCCTAATGACTTAATAACGATTTCCTGCTGTCCGATCAGACGGTCTACCACAAGTCCTGCCTGTTTGTCACCCTTATTGATAATAACAACGGTAAGGTTGTCATCATCATCGTCCTCTTTCTGAACCGGCTCAATTTCAAGAATGGTATCCAGTCTGACAATCGGAATAACACTTCCTCTTAAGTTGATTACTTCTTTGGACTGTACATACTTAATGTCATTTACGGAAATATCTTCAATGGTCTGAATTGTTTCCAATGGAATTGCATACTTCTCTTCACCAAGCTCTACCATCAATGCCTGAATAATAGCAAGTGTCAATGGCAGTCTGATACTGAAGCAGCTTCCTTCACCCAATGCTGTCTTTACATCGATATCTCCGCCTAATGCTTCAATCTTTGTCTTTACAACATCAAGACCTACACCTCGTCCTGAAACATCTGTAACCTTCTCTGAAGTTGAGAAACTTGGTCGGAACAGTAAATCCACAATATCTTTGTCTGTCATCACTTCAGCCTGTTCCTGTGTAATGGTTCCTTTTTCGAGTGCTTTATTTCTTACCTTCTCAGTATCGATACCATTACCATCATCTCTTACTTCGATAATAACACTGTTTCCATCCTGGAATGCATTCAGATAGATATTACCAACCGGATCTTTTCCTCTCTCTACACGCAATTCTGCATTTTCCAGACCATGATCTGCTGAATTACGAAGCAGATGCATTAACGGATCTCCGATCTCATCAATAACAGTACGGTCAAGTTCTGTGTCTTCACCTGTAATATACAGTTTCATCTGCTTATTCAGCTTCTTGGACAAATCACGAATCATCTTCGGATATTTCTGGGTAACCGTTTCGATTGGCATCATTCTGACTTTCATGACAGATTCATGCAGGTTTGTTGTAACCCGTTCCAGATATTCAATTTCTTCATTGAATCCCTGTGACTTTGCCCCATCACTGCTGCTGCTTGCAGAAACAAGACCGTTCTTTGCAATAATCAACTCGCTGACAAGATTCATAAGTACATCCAGTTTTTCAATATCTACTCTTACCGATCTGCTTACAACCGGTTTTCCAGGCATTGTCTTCCCAGGTGCTGTGGTCTTTGCCTTTGCAGGTGTCGCTGCTGCGGATGCATTTGCCTTTGCAGGTGCTGTGGTTTCTGTCTCCGCTTTACTCTCCTGTTTTGTTTCTTCCTCTGGCTCTTTTTCTTCTTTTGCAGCCTCTGTTGAAGCAACCTGCGGTGCCTCTGTTATTTCAACTGCCTTTACTTCCTTAATTTCTGAAACATTCTCAACTGCTTTTGTAACTTTTTCAAGTTCTTCCTGCGAGAACATAATAATGCAGAATTCAAATTCAAACTTCTCATCTTCGATATCCTGTACAGATGGATTTGATTTTACAATTTCGCCCAGTTCTTCGATTGCCTTGAATACAAGGAATGCTCTGGCTGCTTTCAAAATACATGACTCATCTATTTTTACGTCTATTTTATATACATGGAACTTCTTTGCAAGTGCTTCCTTAATTGCATTTACTTCAAACTCTTCAAACTTCATGTCGATCGGAGCTGAATTCTGTGCTTCCTTTGCTTCTTCTGCCACTGCCGGTGCAGGTTTTTCTTCCGGTTTTCCCTCGGATTCCAGAAATGCATTCAGACGTGCAATAATCGGTTCGTTATCTTCCGTACCTTCATCTGCTGTCTGCTGGATATTATCAAGATATGCCTGCAATGCATCCAGACAGTCGAATAAAATATCTACCAGATCTGAAGTTACATTCATCTTACCATTTCTGATTTCGGAAAAAACATTTTCCATAATATGTGTAAGATGCTGCATTCTCTTGTATCCCATTGTTCCTGCCATTCCTTTTAAAGAATGTGCTGCACGGAAAATTTCATTGATTGTATCTGCATTTTCCGGTTCTTCTTCCAGTATCATAAGATGCTGGCTTAAATCCTGTAAATGTTCCTGTGTTTCATCGATAAATATCTCTAAATACTGACTAACATCCATGGCTTAACACCCCACGTTTCTGGTTACAGCTTCCGCTATCTTGTCAAGCGGCTGTACCTCATCTGATAATTTAGCCTCTGCAACGGCCCGCGGCATTCCATATACTACACTCGTCGCTTCATCCTGTGAAATTACGTAAATATTGTTTTTTTCTCCCAATGCGCCGATACCCAATGTTCCATCGGCTCCCATACCGGTCAGTACAACACAGGTAATTTCATCAAACGCTGATCCGACAAGCGATTCATACATAATATTTGCACACGGTCTTAATCCGTCTCTTTCCGGCTCGTCTGTAGTTACTATTTTATAATTTGTTCCTGCCTTTTCGATACGCATCTGCTTTCCGCCAGGTGCAATATACACCCATCCGTTTCTCAGGATATCACCATCAGCAGCCTCTTTTACCTGTACCTGGCTCATCTCATTTAATCTGACAGCCAGTGAATTGGTAAATCCTTTCGGCATATGCTGCACCAGTACCACTGGTGCTTCCAGATCCTTTGGCAGTTTTGGAATAACCGACTGCAGTGATTTTGGTCCGCCTGTGGAGCAGGCCAGTGCAACCAGTTTCCTTTTTCCTTTTTTATTTCCTGTCAGCTTTTTATGTGGTGCGAAGGAAATATTTTTTGGTGGTCTGACCATCGTACTTCTTATTGTTCCCAGACCAGATCCTCCGGCTCCCGGTGTACGGAATTTACCGGCTGTGTTTTTCTGATCTTCAGCAGCAGAAACCGAAAATGGAAGATTAACCGCCAGACACAGCTTTTCCAATAACCGGTTCTTAAAACCATCCTGTTTCGCATCCAGATAATTCTCCGGCTTCGTAACAAAATCAAAAGCACCTCGCTCCAATGCGGTTATGGTTTCCTGTGCACCTTCTTTCGTCAGTGTACTTACCATAATAATCTTCATTCGAATTCTGTTTTTCTGAAGCTGTTCCAGAAGTTCCAGACCATTCATCTTTGGCATATTGATATCAAGTATTACCGCATCATAAGCACGATAATTTTTTACTATCAAATCTAATGCTTCCAGACCATTCATCGCAAAATCTTTTACCGTGAACCGATCATCTGACTTTATTATATCAGAGATAAGTCTTCTCATAAGTGCAGAGTCATCAACAATTAAAATATTTTTCATTCCATACACCACCTTTTCTTTTTATTTAAATTTCTGATTCTTTCTTCCTTTGTCTGCGCTCTTCATCAAAAATATATTTAATTAAATCCTCTCTCACTTTTCCATTGATATTTTTATATTCCACGCGGTGTTCATATTTTCCGGCATGGTTTGTAAGCGGCTGTGAATAGATAACTCTGGCATTCAAGCCATAGATCTTTTTATCATCCTTATACTGGATTTGGATGACCACGAAAATATCATCTCCTTCCGCAAGCTTCTGCTCCGATGTAAAACGCATTCCGCCTCCGCTGATATCCAGTGCAACCCCTTCTATATAATCCTCTCTTGAAACTTCATCCCCGTCTTCATTGGCATCAGGCATACTTTCTCTTGTAAACTCAATTTCTGCATCTTTTTCAATTTTCTTGTATACAATATCCATTGTACAGCCAAGACGGTAATACTGCCTTCTCTGAAATTTTGTCAAGTCAGAAGTAAGTTCTACCACAAGCATAAAAATATTGTCTTCTTTATATCTGTCAACTACGATTACCCTTCCCTGATACAGCCCATTGGGTGTGTAAAAACAGGCATTATACCGGCTGTTCACACTCAGTGAAATAATACGCCCTTTTTCCAATGGCATCGTGATTTTGATTCTGTCTTCGTCCAGTACTTCTGAAACCAGGCTGTAATACGTCTTTACTTCTTTATCCGTACCTTCCCTTCGGTTCTGTGCTACCGAGGCAAGACGCTGCAGTTCTACTTTACTGCCCTCCGTAATAATTCTCTCTACCATACTATCCATCCTCTCCATTAATTCTTTCTGCGTTTGAACATCTTCGCAAAAGCGGCTGCAAGCCCTTTCTTTTCTTCTGTTTCCTCCATCTTCTGTCCCAAAAGCTCTGCTGCTATCTTTTCTACTGCCAGCGCTCCTGCTGAAGAAGGATAAGCAATGGAAATCGGTTTCTGCTGCATCACGGATTTGGACATATTCTGATCCCATGGAACCATCCCCAGATATTCCAGTTTCAAATCCAGAAAACGGTTAATTACCCCATTCAGCTTGTAATAGAGATTACTTGCCTCTGCTTCGTCAGCCACTCTGTTTGCAACTAATTTCACACTGAGATTTTTGGCATTGTCCTCTGCACGAGCATTTAATGTCTTCAGAAGTGCATAGGAATCCGTTATTGATGTCGGCTCCGGTGTGGTGACAAGCAAAATATCCTGACTGGATAATAAAAATTCCATTACACTGTCTGATATTCCTGCTCCGGTATCAATAATCAGTATATCTGCCATACTTTCAAGTTCCTCGAGTTTTTCTACCAGAAACATGACCTGATCCCTGGTCATATTTCCAAGTCCGTTAATTCCGGAACCACCCGAAACAAAACCGATATCCATCGGACCGCTGACGATTACTTCCCTGATGGATTTTCCCCGAAAAACAACATCGGATAAATTATATTTCGGAACTGCTCCAAACATAACTTCGATATTCGCCAGTCCAAAGTCGGCATCAAATATTATAACTTCTCTTCCACGTTTTTTCAGCTGTATCGCAAGATTTATGGATACACTGGACTTTCCGACACCGCCTTTTCCACTTGTAACAGTAATGACTTTTGCCTTTTTTTCTTCCGTCTTTACCTGATTTTCTGTATTTTCGACGGCTTTGACAATGCTGTCAATAATCTGTTCTTCCGTTTCATTTTCACTTTTCTGTTTTACTATACTTCTTAATCTTTCTGCCTGATCCATTTCATCCACACCTCTCGCATATTTTTTTCTTATCTCCAAAGTATGTCTACTGTTCCTCGGCCTGTCCGAGAATGCTTTTTGCAATCATCTGTGGATCAATCGTATTAATATCATCCGGCACAGACTGTCCATCCGCCAGATATGATAACGGGGCACCGGAATACAGTCTCAGATTTAAAATATTTCCCAGACACAGGGTTTCATCCAGTTTTGTAAATATCAATCCATAATCTTTTACCTGTCCAAACACATCATTGATTCTTAATAAATCTTTATATTTGGTGGTTGCACTCAAGACCAGATAATTTTCCTTTGTAATACTCTCATCCAATGAACAATCCTCCAACAGATGGTATAATTCCCCGCACTGCTCACTGTTCTTATGGGAACGTCCTGCCGTATCGATCAATATCAGATCATATTGGGAATAATCTTTCACTGCCTGGTTAAATTCTTCCATTGTATAAATCACTTTTAAAGGTACATCTATAATATTCGCATAGGTTTTTAACTGCTCTACCGCTGCAATACGGTAAGTGTCCGCAGTAATCAATGCTACTTTTACATTCTGGTTTAATTTAAAATGTGCTGCAATTTTGGCAATCGTAGTCGTTTTTCCGACACCTGTCGGTCCAATGAAAAATACAGCTTTGCGTTCTCCCGGCTCTATTGTGATTGTTCTTGGCTGTCCCAGTTTTAATATAATTTTCTGATAAATCGCTCCGAGAATCGTATCTACATTTGTATCTTTCTTAATCGAAGGCTGGACTTCTGCAATAATCTGGTTTGCATATTTTTCATCCACCTCGTTTTTAATCATCTGATTATAAATCAGTCTGATAAATTGCTCTTTTTCATTTTCCTCTTCCGTCTTCTGCCTGCGTTCTTCCTTTTCTTCCTCACGCAGACCATCAATATCTTCTTTCATTTTCGTTTCAAGCAACGATTGGAGACTGTTTAATTTTTCCTCAATAACATCTGCTTTCCGCTCCCCGTAAACAATATCATTGTTTCTGTTTATATGTTCATTGATTTCATTTTGTGGAAGTTCACCGGTTACATAGATTTTTTCTTCTAGTGCCGCTGTAATTTCTACATAATCTTTTTTTAAAAATTTTGCAATTCCCCTGTGCTTTACTGTTTTTACATTTACAACCACAGCTGAACTCCCCATCTCTTCTTTTGCCATTAACACCGCTTCTGCTTCTGTAGGTGCCTGAAATTTTTTAATTATCATTTATATGCTCACCATCCCAACTGATTGTAATTCGACATTCGATTCTATTTCATTATATGACACAACAATTAAATCTTTCAGATAATCCTGTGTCAGGCGTTTGTAATACATTCTCACAATCGGAGACGTTACAATAATTGGATTCTTTCCCATATTTTCCAGTTTGTTTACTTCTTCTTCGGTTGCTTTCACTATCTTCTGTGTCTTGTCCGGATCCAGTGAAATATAAGCTCCCTGTTCCGTCTGTTTTACAGAGTTCATGATTTCCTGTTCAATTGCAGGATCCAGTGTTACAACAGAAGTTACCTCATTCGGTGCAAAGAATTTACTTGAAATAGCCCTCTTCAGACTCTGTCTTACATATTCCGTCAGTACATCTGTATCCCTTGTCACAGATGCATGATCTGCCAGTGTTTCTAATATGGTAAGCAGATCCCTAATGGATATTCCCTCACGCAGAAGGTTCTGGAGAACTTTCTGCACTTCGCCAATATTGAGAAGTTTTGGTATTAATTCATCAATTAAGGTTGTATTATTATCTTTAATATTATTAATAAGATTCTGCACATCCTGTCTGGTAAGCAGTTCATCAATATGACTTCTGATGATTTCCGTCAGATGTGTGGCTATAATGGACGGCGGATCTACTACGGTATAACCCAGAGTTTCTGCTCTTTCCCTCTGATTTTCCGTAATCCAGATTGCCGGCAGATGGAAGGATGGTTCAAAAGTCGGAATGCCGGATATTTCTTCTTCCACAATTCCTGGATTCATCGCCATATAATGGTCAAATAATATTTCACCTTCACTGACCTGCACACCTTTTATTTTGATAATATACTGGTTCGGATTCAGCTGGATATTATCCCTCAGTCGGATGATCGGTACAACTGTACCTAATTCCAGTGCAATCTGCCTTCGTATCATAACGACTCGGTCAAGCAAATCTCCTCCCTGGCTTACATCTGCAAGAGGAATGATACCATAACCGAACTCCAGTTCAATCGGATCAACCTGCAGAAGCGAGGTGACATTTTCCGGCTTTCGTATCTCCTCTGCGTCCGCCTCCGCCGAAGAGGCTTCTTCTTCGATTCCTTTGATTCCCTCTCTGGTATGAAGTGTTCTGCCAAGTACAATAAAGAGTACACCAAATGGTACAAACACATAAATTGGCAGAGGTGTTACAATTCCAAGGAAAATCAGCACTCCTCCGACAATCGACATAACTTTTGGACTGGCAAATAACTGTGAAAATACCATTCCCGCCATATCCTCGTCCTCTTTTGCCGCTTTTGTGACAAGAATACCGGTTGACAGCGAGATTAATACGGACGGAATGGCACTTACCAGACCATCACCTATTGCAAGCACCACATATTTATTAAGTGCTTCCGTTGCGGAAAGATTTAAACGGAGTACCCCCATCAGAATACCTCCGACAATATTTACCATTGTGATAATCAGACCGGCGGTTGCATCTCCTTTTACATACTTAACAGCACCATCCATAGCACCGAAGAATGTAGATTCCGCCTGAATCTTTTCTCTTCTTTCTTTTGCCTGTGCATCATTAATTGCACCTGTATTTAAATCGGCATCAATCGCCATCTGTTTACCAGGCATTGCATCCAGAGTGAATCGTGCCGTTACTTCTGCTACTCGTTCAGAACCTTTGTTAATAACCATAAACTGGACAATCAGAATAATAATGAATATGATTACCCCGACAACAGGATCGTCCTGCCCAACGAACTGACCGAATGTCAGTACGACCTGTCCCGGATCACCAGTAGTCAGAATCAGTCTTGTAGACGATGCATTCAGACCAATTCGGAATATGGTTGTTAACAAAAGTACTGTAGGAAAAGAAGACATCTGCAGAGTGTCTGTTGCATAAATCGTATTAAATAAGATAATCAATGCGACTGACATATTGATTGCAAGCAGAAAATCCAGTAAAAAACTCGGCATAGGTATGATAAGGAATATAATTGCTGATAATACATATAATCCAATACCCAGGTCTGCTCTTTTCATTTCTGTCTCCTTTCCATATCCTAAATTAATCTCTTGTTACTGTTTTATTTTTTAAATTATACACATATGCCAGCACTTCTGCAACTGCCTGATACAATTCTTCCGGAACTTCTTCTCCGATATCTGTACTCTGGTAGAGTGCCCTGGCGAGCGGTTTATTCTCAACAATTTCTATCTGTGACTCTCTTGCTTTTGCCTTTATCTTCTGTGCCAGATAATCTTCACCCTTTGCTATAACAATCGGTGCATTGGCAACATCAGTATCATACATCAGTGCAACTGCAAAATGTGTCGGGTTTGTAATAACAACATCTGCTTTGGGAAGCTGCTGCATCATTCTTCGCTGGGAAGCCTGACGCATCCTTGCCTTCTGCTGTGACTTGACTTTCGGATCTCCTTCCTGATTCTTATACTCGTCTTTTACTTCCTGTTTGGTCATCTTCATATCTTCTTTAAATTTCCATTTCTGGAATGCAAAATCCGCAAATCCGATAATCAGATAAATCATGCTTATTTTTAATGCCACATCGAATACAAAATTGCCGATTGCTGTAATGGCATTCATGATGCTCAAATCATACAGATTAAACAGCATATCTTTGAAAGTGCTTAACGATGCTACAAATACGGCAATACAGATCACCACTACTCCAACAGACTTTAGCATATTCATCAGTGACTGTTTGGAAAAAATTCTTTTTACTCCTTTGACCGGATTCAATTTACTGAATTTCGGTTGTAGAGGTTTACCGGTAACCATCCATTTTACCTGAAATACTTCGACCAGAAAACTGATGGCAAATCCAAGAACCAGAAACGGCAGTATAATCTGTATCATCTGCTTCATCATTTCACCCAGAATCAGCATTGCCGAGCTGACCGTGACATCTCTGCTATCAGAAGCATAAGTTGGAATTCTCTCATATAGCAGTGTATAGATTCCCATAATACTGGTACCAATATTTCCTATCGTGGATTTCAGAAAATAAAAAGCTACAATAAGAGAAACTGCATTTACAATTTCCCGGCTTTTTGCAACATTTCCTTCTTTTCTCGCATCACTTAATTTTTTCTGGGAGGCTGGTTCTGTCTTTTCCCCGCCTGGTCCGTCTTTTGCAAATAACTGCAAGTTATATCTCATATAGTATCTCATTTTTCCACCTGTCAGTTTCAAAATCCGCTATGGAGACAGATTTTGTATTACCATCCCAAGTACCTCTTTCATCTGATCCAGAAGATAATTCGCAATATTAGGCAAAGCAGCTACTGTAATAAACATAACAAACAGACCTATAAGAATCTTAAGCTGCATTCCAACAGAAAACATATGGATCTGTGGTGCAATTTTTGTCATGATTCCCAGCACGATATTTACCAGAAAACTGCTTGCAAATACAGGAAGTGCAATCCTAAAACCAATGATAAAATACTGTCCTATCAGATCTGTCAGCATGGTCATGAGTGAAAGCCTTACATGTATATTTCCTAATGGAACTGCTGTAAAAGAATCCACTAATGCAGTGAGCAGATACCAGTACATTCCTGTTGCGATAAAAATCAACATAAAAATTGTCTGATAAAACTGTCCTGATATAGTTATCTGCGTCTTCGTCTGCGGATCAAAAATAGTCGCCATGGATAAACCAATCTCCATATCTATAATATGTCCTGCAAATAAAATAACCGACCACACAATGTATACCGAAAACCCAATCAATGTTCCTGTAACTGCCTCTTTAATCACCAGGATTGCATAATCCGTAGTTGTTGCATAAGAAAGCGACTGTGCCGGCAGTAACATATAAACAAGAAAGGACAGAAACAATCCTAATCCAAGCCTGATTCTCTGAGGTGTATTTGTCTGTCCAAAAAAAGGAGCAATATAAATAAATGATGTAATTCTTATTAATATTAAAAAAAATGTTTCCAGTTCATACTGGGAATAAGTAATATTTAACACTAGATATACTCTCCAAAACTACTCCAAAGTGTTTCCATAAAACCAACAATTGTATTCAGAATAAATGATCCAAAAATAAGTAATCCGATAAAAATTGTCAGTATTTTAGGCACAAAAGTCAGTGTCTGTTCCTGGATAGATGTAATGGTCTGGAAAATACTAATAATCAGTCCTACCACCATGGAAATCAGCAGAAGAGGTGCGGAAGATATAATAATTGTCCACAACGCATCACTTGCTATATTCTGTACTGCTTCTACTGTCACAATAATGCCTCCTGTTCTGTCTGCTATACCTTAATTGTTTCCAATAAATTTACAATAATCAGATTCCATCCGTCAGCTAATACGAAAAGAAGTATTTTAAACGGCATTGAAATAGTTGTTGGTGGAAGCATCATCATACCCATAGACATCAGAGTCGAAGATACTACCATATCAATTACAATAAATGGAATGTAGATCAGAAATCCAATCCAAAAAGCAATCTTTAATTCATTGAGAATAAATGTTGGAATCACTACATGCAATGGAATATCATCCACACTGTCGACCTGCTCAATTCCTGCAATCTGGCACATTTTGTCCAAATCACCCTTATCACTGATATTTTTCAGCATAAAACTTCTGAGCGGCTTTATCGCTTCCTGCAGTGCTTCTTCCTGTGTAATCTCATTATTACTGAGCGGAACATACGCATTCTCATATATCTGGTTAAAAACCGGAGACATAATGAATATGGTCAGAAATATGGAAATGCCAATCAGAATCTGATTGGGCGGTGCCGACTGTGTATTCAGTGCTGCTCTCGTAAAATGCATGACAATCAGAATCCGTGTAAATGAAGTCAGCATAATCAGAATGGACGGACATAATGCAAGAATAGTCAATACCATAACAATCTGCAATGCCTGACTGATTCCACCGGTCTCTCCACTTGTTGAAATATTAATTCCAAAAAGGGAATCCTGATTATTTTCGCCCAGCTGTGACTGAGTCGCAGTTTCCGTAGCATATACTTTATTTCCTGATGAAACAGAAAAACTGAAAATCAAAAACAATAATAATAAAACGTTTATTACCTTTTTTTTCATGTCTGATACCTACTTCTTATCTCTCTGATGTGTTGTAATGTTTTTTATTCGTTCCAGAACCTGTGCAAAACTCTCGTTCGCACCGGACATCTGTGTATCTGGCAATTCAATATCTGCTTCATCTATAATATCTATCTTTTCCACCCGTTCTTTTGTTACAGACAAAATATAATATTTCTTTCCAATGCGCACAATCTCAATATATTTATTATTTGTCAGCTTATGAATCTCAATTACTTCAATATTTCCCTTTCCCATCTTTCCCTTCTGGAAATTCCCCAGCCATACCGTTGTAAAATAACAGGCTGCCAACACAAAGAGAAAGAGGAAAAGAGATACAACCAGTCTGAAAAAACTTTCCAATCCCGTTGCTAATACAATACCCATTCTAGCCTACTGCTTTCTTAATCGCCTCAAGAACACGGTCTGCCTGGAATGGTTTTACAATAAAATCCTTTGCTCCGGACTGGATAGATTCAATAACCATCGCCTGCTGACCCATTGCTGAACACATGATAACCATAGCATTCGGATCTGATTCCTTAATCTTCTTAAGTGCCTGGATTCCATCCATTTCCGGCATAGTAATATCCATCATTACTAAATCTGGTTTTGTTTCTGCATATTTTTCTACAGCCATTTTTCCATTTTCTGCTTCGCCTGCAATATTATAACCATTCTTTGTCAGAATGTCCTTTATCATCATTCTCATAAATGCAGCATCATCACAAATTAAAATATTTTTTGCCATACTATTTCTCTCCTATTCAAATTCAATGTATTATTACTTTTCCGAATTACTTTATGATTTCGGTAACTCTTACACCAAAGCTTTCTTCGATTACAACTACCTCGCCTTTTGCAACATACTTACCATTAACAAGTACATCGACAGGTTCACCTGCAATCTTATTCAGTTCGATAATCGTACCCGGTGAAAATTCCAGAATATCCTGAATAGATTTACTTGTCCTGCCTAATTCCACAGTTACCTCAAGAGGCACATCCATAATCAGATTAATATTCTCTTTCTGGTTTACCGCTACAATATCCGGTGAAAAAGTCTGGAACTGCGCCTGCTGAACATTAATATTCTGCATCGGCATTCCCTGCATCGGCATTCCCTGCATCGGCATTCCCTGCATCGGCATTCCCTGCATTGGCATTCCCTGCATTGGCATTCCCTGCATCGGCATTTCCTGCATCGGCATTCCGTAATTCATATTTACATCCGGCACTGGCTGCTGACTTGGTGTCGGACTCGGACTTACGGGTGCTGTCGGTGTTTCCTGAGGCTGCGGTGCTGCTGATACAACCGGCTCAGGTTCAGGTTCTGACGTGCCTGTGGTTTCGGACGGCTGTCCGCCCATGCCTAATTTATTACAAAGAGTTTTACAAAACTCTACAGGGTACAACTGCATAATTTCACTGTCTACTAAATCTCCGACAGTCATTTTAAAAGATATCTTTACAAAATCTCCACTTAGGAAATCTGTAATATCATCTCCTTCGATATCATCATTTAAGTCAACAATATTTGCTGTTGGTGGACTGATATCGATCTTTATGCCCAGCATTGATGATAATGAAGTCGATGCTGAACCCATCATCTGATTCATAGCTTCACAAATTGCACTCAGGTGCAATTCACCAATCTGGCCCTCTATATTTGTTCCATCGCCACCCATCATAAGGTCAGCAATCACTTTAACGTCCGTATCCTTTAAGATAAAAACGTTATTTCCGTTAATCCCTTCTTTGTAGGATATCTGAATAAATACGCAGGGTCTGTCATATTCATCAACCAAATCCTGCCATGTGGACAACTCTACTTTCGGCGTGGTGATATCAACTTTCTGATTTACCAGTGAAGACAGGGTTGTTGCCGCAGTCCCCATACTGATATTTGAAATTTCACCCATCATATCGCGTTCCATCGGAGTTAATGCTTCATCTATCGCATTGCTACTAGAAGCATTACCTGCTGATGTATCCGTATCTGAAGAGCTGTTCTCGGAGTCTATGCCATTCAGTAATGCATTTATCTCTTCCTGTGAAAGCATTCCGTCCATTTCTATTCCTCCCTGATAACAGATGTTACTCTAACTGCATAATTATTATCTGCAGAACCCGGCAATGCCATGAATTTCTTTATATTTCCAACATATACCGTTAATTCTTTGTCTATGCCTGAATTCAGTTTTATCAAATCTCCTCTTTGAAGATTTACGAATTCAGCTACTGACATACTACTTGTTCCAAGAATCGCTTTAATTGGGATCTCTGCCCTAGCGATCAATGTTTCAATCGCTTCCTCATAGGAACCATCCTCATGATTCTGCATTGTTGAATACCAGTATTTGATATTCAGCTTATCTATTACATCTTCCAATGTTGCATAAGGAAGACAAATATTCATTAATCCTTCTACATCACCAATTTTAAGGTTTATCGTGACAATAGCGGTCATCTCCTGCGGTGATATAATCTGAGCAAACTGCGGATTGGTCTCAATTCGTTCAAGGCGGGGATTTACATTTGCAACATTCTTCCATGGTTCCCGTAGTAATTCTACGCAGACACTCATGACTCTTTCAATAATTGCCAGTTCAATCTCTGAAAATTCTCTCTTTTTCTCAAGAGCAACGCCCTCTCCTCCAAGCAGCCTGTCCACAATACAAAAGCCCAGATTTGTTGCCAGTTCTATTGCGATATTCCCCGGCAACGGTTCAAAATTAACCAGACTGAGCAGTACAGGATTAGACAGTGAATTTGAAAACTCGGAATATGTAACCGCTTCTGCACTGAGCACATCTACCTGTACATTTTTTCTCAGATATGCAGGAAGATTTGTATAAAGCAATCTGCCATAATGTTCAAATATACTTTCGAGCGTTCTCAGGTGTTCCTTCGAGAACTTTGAAGGCCGTTTAAAATCATAAACTTTGACATCGACATTTTCTTCTTCTTTATACTCATCTGCATCCAACTCGCCTGAACTATATGCATTTAATAATTTGTCTATTTCTTCCTGCGATAGTATCTCGCTCACAGAATCTCACCTCCAACTACATCTTATTTATTATTGTGTTACGAAATCTCCAAATCCAACACTATAGATAAATGTAGAATTATTATACATTTCCCGGAGTGCATCCCTAAGCTCTTCCAAAATCTGGTCTTTGTTATTTACAACTTCCGTTTCATTGTATTTGCTAACAATTCCGGATATTTTCGTTCTCATCAATTCTTCATAATCAGATAATTTTGCTTTGTACTTTTTATAATCTTCATTAGATTTATCTAATGTAAGAGTCAGTTTAAACACAGCGATATGGCTCTTCCCATCACCGAGCGGATTTAACTCAACAGTAAATTTATCATCAAAAGTAAACAAATCCGTGTCATCGATACTTATCTGTCCTTCACCTACATGCTGGCTTTTTCCCTCTTTTTCCAAATCTATGGCTGCGGCAACTTTACCTACCAGCTCGTTGGAATTTTTTACTGACGGTACAATTGCAAATACTATTATAGCCGTCATTGCAAGATTTGTCACTAGCAAAACAAGTAAAATAATATTAAATAAACTTTTCTTCATAATTTATAAAAACCTCCATGTCGTTTAGCAGTTCTCATTTTATTGCAGAACATTGGATGAACTGTATTCATTAAATATCTTTATCTCCACACGCCTGTTTTGTGCTCTTCCCTCTGCCGTATCATTTGAAGCTATCGGAGACGTTTCACCGCGTCCCATACAGCCCATTGTACTGACATCCATTCCTTTATTATCTTTTAAATATGTATATACTGAATACGCTCTTCCCTGCGAAAGTTCCATATTATCCGAATACTTCTTATTACTTGATGACTGTGGAACAGAATCCGTATGTCCTATAATCTGGATATCCTGCTTGTCATACTGAACAAGTATGTCTCCTATTTTACTGATAAAATCATATGCATTGCTGCTTATATTTGCACTTCCCGAATCAAACAGAACTGAACCGTTTAATGTAAGCATGACATATTGAGTCTCCACCTGGACATCTACTTTTCCACTGTCTATTCCGGCTACTTTTAACTGCTGCTGTATATTTTCTCCCATTTGCTCAGAAGCTTCAAGAAGCTGCTGATTTTTCTGCTCCTCATACTGTTCCTGTGACTCTGCTATCTGCTGATTCTGTGCATCCTGATTTTCTCCCATGGATTCATAATAATCATTCAGCTCTTCTAGCTGACTCACTCCGCTTGAAATCAAAACACCATCTGTAAAAGAGGAACCGCCTCCGTCGAAAATACTGAAAGTTGCCTGGAAAGATTTAACCATTTCTTCAAATTTTGCTTCATCAATATTAGACATTGAGAATAACATAACGAAAAAGCAAAGAAGCAAATTCATCAAATCACTGAATGTACTCATCCATGCCGGTGAACCAGCAGGTGCTTCCTGTTTCTTTCTTCTGGCCAATTTTATTCACCGCCTTCACTATCATTCATGAGTTCTCTGCTTCCCGGAGCCAGGAATGATTTTAATTTCTCCTCAATTACTCGTGGATTTTCTCCTGCCTGGATAGAAAGAAGTCCTTCTATCATAATTGATTTCAGCTGAACTTCCTGTTCATTATTCTGCTTCAATTTATTTGATGTTGGTGTTGCCAGCCAGTTCGCAATAACAGAACCATAAAACGTGGTTACTAACGCAACTGCCATCTTTGGTCCGATCATTGTCGGGTCGTTCATGAATTGCAGCATGTTAATCAGTCCAATCAGGGTACCAATCATACCCCACGCAGGACCCATGGATGCCCATGTATCCCAGAAACCGCTTACCTTTGCATGTCGTTCTTCCATACAGTTGAGTTCTGTTTCCATAATTCCTTTTACCAAATCAGGATCTGTACCATCTACAATCAGAAGAATACCTTTTTTCATAAAAACATCATCTATATCCTGTGCGGCCTCTTCAAGTGCAAGCAGACCTTCCTTTCTTGCTACATTCGACAAATCAATAATCTGCTTAATCGAACCTTCAATATTAAGTACCGGTGCCTTAAAAATCAGTCTGATAGACTTGAAACCATTCATAAAATCTTTAATGGAATTTGAGGTAAGGGTACTTGCAAGCGAACCACCAATTGTAATAATAATGGACGCACCATCAATGAAGTTATTAATCATCCCAAAGTCAATCGTATCACCAAATACAATACCAAATATCAAAAGTATAAAACCTGCTGCAATACCTATGATTGAAGCTAAATCCATTTTCCTTCCACCTTCTTTTTTTTTTAACTTAATACTTTATCGTAGATAGCACTATTCTACCACACTTTACCTTTTTTACCAACAAAAAATTTCAATATTTTCAATTTTTTTATTTTTGCAAAGGATTTTTCAATTTTCCAACATCAGTTGTGCATTAAAACCATAAAACGGACTTATGCATACAAGCAACAAAGCCTTATATGCATAAGTCCTTTCCTCTTATATCCTAATTCGTAACTCTTTTATTATCTCTTCAGGCTTAATAATTCTTCTATAATGGAATCAGAAGTAGTAATAATTCTTGAATTTGCCTGAAATCCTCTCTGTGTTACAATCATGTCTGTAAACTCAGTTGCAAGATCTACGTTTGACATTTCTACCGCACCGCCTGTCATGCTTTCGCCAGCAGCATCGATGGTCTGGTAATTAATTGTTCCGGAGTTTAATGTCTGTGCAAAAAGGTTATCTCCTGCTTTTTCAAGTCCTGACGGATTGGAAAACTGTGCTGTAACAAGCTGTCCGATGGTAACAACGTCACCATTTGTATAAGAAGCAACGATACTTCCGTCATCCGAAATACCAAAGGACGTCATATTACCAACCGCTTTTCCTGCTCCCAGATTATCAATTCCAGCATTTGCCGAAACAGAAGTGGAGCTTCCGTAACTGGTCATGGAGGAAAAATCAACCGTAATATCACTGGCAAAAGAAGGAAGATTTGCAGAACCATCCGTAATATTCAGGGTAAACTGTGCCGGATCATTTGTGATTGTTCCCTTCGTTCCATCAAATGTCAGGGTAACAGAACCGTCTGCATTGACACCATCTCCGCTGAACACGGCAGACATTCCGGCTTCTACGGTAGTTCCGTTATAAATGGTAGATGGTTTTAATGTATATTCTGTGGAACTTACTTTCTCGATATCGAACTGTACACCGTATTTATTTCCAAGACTGTCAAAAGCATATAATTTTGTACTGATAATACCGGAACCCTTTGTATCAAATGCATCGTCCTGTGCATTGATATTTCCGGAAAGTGTTGCAGATGTTGTCTGTGCCGGTTCTGTTGTCATATATTCCGCACCATAAATGGAAACCGGTCTTAATTTATCCTTCTGTAAGGTATAATCACCGGTATCCGGATCTTTTGCAGCGGTATATCCCATAACATAATTTCCGCCACCGGTTACCAGATTTCCGTTACCATCCGTTGTAAAATTACCAGCTTTACTGTAATATTCTCCGCCGTCATCACCCTGGATAATGAAAAAACTGCTTCCGTTTATCATAACATCCAGAGCATTTCCTGTTGACTGTGCACCACCACGATCCGTAATGTTTGTGGATATCTGGGCTACCGTTGTTCCCAGACCTACCTGTCTTGCATTTGAACCACCCTTTGTTCCCTCTTCATTTGGTCCGCTTGCAATCTGGGATGTCTGATAAAACAAATCACTGAAAGATACTTTCTGTGATTTAAATCCGATGGTATTTACATTCGCAATATTATTACCAATTACATCCATTTTTGTCTGATGCACCTTCAGTCCGGCCACACCAGAATACATTGATCTCATCATAATTAAATGACCTCCTTAATACTATGTCCGTCTTGTTTTCCTCTGTCATTCAGAAAACCTAAGCTCCCTTAAAGGTCCAGCTAAATAATAACGGCTCCGTCAATATTTGTGTAAACATTCTCTTCATTCTCCGACTGATCCATCGCAGTGATCACTGTCCTGTTTTTTATGTTTACAATAAAAGATAAATTGTCCATAATAACAAGGGATTCTTTGATTCCCTTTTCATCTGCTTTTTTTGTTCCCTGCTCCAACCGGTCCAGCTGTTCTTTTGTAAGGCTGATATTTCGATCTGCCATTCTGGCATCTGCATGTCTGGAAAATTTAAGCGGTTTGTTTTCAGTGCCTGCTGCTTCCGACTTCTGCTTTAAGATTTCCTGGAAAGATGCTGCCGTCTCGCTGTTCTTTCTGGAAATACCTGGCTGATTCTGAAAGTAAGTTTCCTGCACCTGCCGGATGGAAGAAAAATGATTATTATTTATATTCATAACTTTTCTCCACCTTATCTGATTTTTTATTCTGCTGTATCTTCCTTTGTATCGGTATCTGTTGTTTTATCAGACTCGTCTTTCTTATTATCGGTATCTGTTGTTTTATCAGATTCGTCTTTCTTCTTTAACTCTTCCAGATATTTGTCATCCACAACCATATCAAAGTCATCATAATCATAAAGTTGCCCATTAATTGCAAGCTTGGCTTTTCCATCCACAATCTGTACATACTGTACTTTTCCACCAACCGTTGTTGTATTGGCATTTTCTGTGGATTTTCCAACTTCTATAATGACATTCTTGCCTACCAGAGAAAGTGCCTGTGAATTACTTAATGCACTTGACACATTCTGCATTTCTTCCAGTGCTGAGAACTGTGCTAACTGGCTGACCATCGCTGTATTATCCATTGGCTCTAACGGATCCTGATACTGCAGCTGTGTTGTCAGCAACTGCAGGAATGCATCTTTTCCTAACTCTGCACCACTGGATTTTTTCTTTGTCTGATCCGTTTCCGTATAGGTTGACTGAACCTGTCCGTTTACAATCTGTCCTGAAACCATATATCCTCCTGTTCTGTTTATGCGGTATAGCTAACCGTATTTCCCAATGTTTCCTGAAGGCTGTTATCTTCTGGAAGTTCCGAATCATCTTCCCCGGTCAGTCCCGTCAGGATGTTTTTCTTTGCCTGCCGTCCATGTCTGTGTTCCTGATCCGAATTTTCCGTATTCGACTGCTGGTTCTGTTCAAAAGCATTGGTTGATACCATAACTTCTACGGACTGAACCTTGATTCCCTGTGAATCAAAGCTTTCCTTTAAAATTGCAAGCTGTGACTCCAGTGCAGCCTTTGCCACTTCATTCTCGGCCGCAATCTGTGCCGTCAGGACTCCGTTCTTCGAAACCACCTGAATGGATACTTTTCCCAGATGTTCCGGATATAACTGCATCTGCAGACTTGTAACATCATTTTTCATGGTCAGCTTTACCTGGTTTACCACCTGCTTTGTAATATTTTCCGCAGTTTCCACATCCGCCCGGTCTGCCACAAGCTCCTCAATTCTCTCCGTCAGTCCTCTCAGATTAGACATACCGGTCTGTACATTTTTATTTCCCAAATCTGTGATATCATTCTGCGAATCCTGCTGATCTGATTTCCGGCTATGTGCATCACTGCTCATATCATCAGTCGACACAATCTGCTGAACCTCCTGTACATTGACATTATCCACTTCCACAGTTCCTGCTATGTCTGCCGTCTGGATCTGCTGCTGTGCAAAATCCTTTGCCTGGCTGTTAATCTCCTTAAAAGTTTCCATCAGTCCCGGACTGGTCAGGATTTCTGCTGTGCCGCTCAGATCTTTTACATCGGTCATAAGCTTCAGTACATTCTGTGGATCCTGCAAATCTGTAACCTGAAGATTCAGTTTCTGCATAGACTGCATCAAATCATCCACGGATACTTCCAACTGCTGTGCAATATCCTGAAGAAAATCAGAAACCACTGTTTCATCCACATCCACTGCTGTATTCTGCAGCTGTGTGCCTGCAAGCACTGCCGCAATTTCCAGATTTATTTCTTCTTTTTCACTGTTTTTGTCCACTGCCGCAATTTCCGGATTTGTTTCTTCTTTTTCACTGTTTTTGTCCACTGCTGCAGTTTCTGTTTTTGTGCTTCTGACATCTGATGACTTCGCATCCCTGTCTGTCATTTCTGACTTCACAGCATTCTTGGCTGTACTGCTGTCTTTTGCTGCTTCCTGATTCCTGGAAACATTCTGTGACTGATTATCCGTACCGGCATAAGAACCTGCCGCCTGGCGGATGGACTGTGAAAAATCTGTTTTTGTTGATATTTTCTGTGTATTTCCTGCCGCCGTTACCGGATTCTGATAAGCCTGTGTTTTAATATTTCCGGTTACCATTTGTACACCTCCTTTGTTTATAATTGTATTTTATAGTATCATCTGAAACCAGATGGTGCTACCATTATGGTGCAAGTAATGCCGTAATCTTTGCACAGTATACGGCATCCAGATCACTCAGGGCATTCAGTATCTTTGCTCTCGAATCTGCCTCCATATTTTTCAGGATTCCCACAATAATATCCATATTACCTGTCATCTCATACAGTGCTGCAGCAGCTTTTGCCGGTTTCATATTGGTATATGCCTCTGCCAGATCTTTATACTGTTCATCATACAGATACTGCTGTGCAACCTGCTTATATAATTCGGCCGCATAATCCGGCTCGATTTCTTCGTAATAGCGCTTGTAATTCTCGTAGTCAATGGCGGAAGCACCGAACACGACTTCATTATAATACTGCTGCTTTTCCTGCTCAAATGCCGCCTGGTTATCTTCGAATGTTTTCAGGCGGTCAACTTCTGCCTGTAAATCTGCGATCTGTGTCGCAGAATCATCGCCGGCCTTCTTATATTTATCAATCTGTTTTTCCAGATCCTTAATATAATCTATCGCTTCTGCAAGGTTCTTATATGGATATTCATCCGTACTTACTTCCGTATCGTTCGCATCCGGAAGAATTTTATTGATAATCGGTACATCCTTAAAGATCGGTCTCATAACAGAACTTCCGAATCCGCCCACATCAAACTTAATCAATGCCGCAAATATTACAAGCCATACAAGGATAATTAATATTCCTATCAGAATTGATACAAGTTTATTTCCTTTTTTTTCTTCTACTCCAACATCATCTGTCGTATTATTATTCCGCTTATTTCTTCTCGGCATTTTCTATTCCTTTCCATTACCATTGTACTGATAGCTGGTAAGCTCGTCTGTTTCCTTCTTTTCTTCTTCTTTGAGTTCCTGTTTGAATTCTTCAAAAGCCTTATCTCGTAAAATTTCCTGTGTCTTTCTTTCGATCATCACATCATTCAGCTTTTTTCTGGCAATTTCCACATTTCTTTCTGCAAGCCGTATCTGCTTCTTCTGGTCTTCCGCCTGCATCTTTTTTATTTCGATTGCTTCGGAACACCTGCGCATCTCAAGTATTACCAGTCGTCCTTCGGAACACCGTTTCAGACGGTTCTCATACAGCTGTCGTTCTTTCTTTATCTGTGACAGTTTTTTTTCTTCTTCCCGCAGCTTTGCATTTGCAGTGGAAAAAGCTATCTTTGCCTGTTCTTCCAGTTTTAATTTCAAATTCAGGATATTCTGCATCCTGTATACAAATTTTGCCATTTCTGCCTTTACAGATGCAATTCAGCTTCTATCTGTTTTTTTATTGGAAAATTTCCTGAAGTAATTGCATTTCTTCCTCAAAATCATATTTTTCATCAACACCCTGCGTCAGGAAGTCGTTTACTTTGTCTATTTTTGATATTGCAAAATCAATATTTTTATTGGAACCTGCCTTATATGCACCAATATTGATCAAGTCTTCCGCTTCATTATAAGTTGCCATAACCGTCTTTAATTTTCCTGCCAGCTGTTTATGTTCCTTTGTTGCAATCTGACTCATAACTCTGGAAATGCTCTGAAGAATATCGATGGCAGGATAATGATTTTTATGTCCCAGTTTTCTCGACAGCATGATATGCCCATCCAGAATACTTCGTGCCGTATCTGTAATCGGTTCGTTAAAATCATCACCGTCTACCAGAACGGTATACAACCCGGTAATTGAACCTTGTCCTGCCGTTCCGGCACGTTCCAGCAGTTTCGGCATCTCGCTGTATACACTCGGCGGATATCCACGCGTTACCGGCGGCTCACCGGAAGCAAGTCCAATCTCTCTCTGTGCCATGGAAAATCGTGTCAGACTGTCCATCATAAGAAGCACATCTTTTCCCTGATCTCTGAAATATTCGGCAATGGCTGTCGCCGTTTTTGCCGCTTTATTTCGGATCAATGCCGGTTTATCCGAAGTTGCGACAACTACCACACTTCGTTTCATGCCTTCCTCACCCATATCTCTCTCTATGAATTCCCGCACTTCTCTTCCACGTTCCCCAATCAGGGCAATTACATTGATATCTGCTTTTGTATTTCTTGCAAACATACCAAGCAATGTACTTTTACCAACACCACTGCCGGCAAAAATACCAATACGCTGACCTTTTCCTACCGTAATCAGTCCATCTACCGCCTTGACACCTAACGGCAGTACCTCATGAATAATCTCTCTGGTCATCGGATCCGGTGCCGGTGCTTCTACAGAATATGCCTCGCCATGTTCAATTTCAGAACCGTCAATCGGCCGTCCCAGACCATCCACTACTTTTCCGAGTATTTCCGGACCAACTTTTACCCTCAGGACATCACCGGTATTTTCCACCAGTGACCCTGGTCCGATTCCATCCACAGATTCAAACGGCATAAGCAATACCCGGTTATCTTTAAATCCGACAACTTCTGCCATTACTTCCTGCCCTCCGGATTTATCCGATGTGATTCTGCACAAATCATTCAGCCTTGCATCCGGCCCTATGGACTCAATCGTCAGTCCAACGATTTTAGAAACTTTTCCAAGCTTTCTATAATATTTTTTTTCTTTCAAAGCAAGATATTTTTCAACATCCACATTTATCATATCTGTCTCCACTGTTATGACTGCCGTTTTCCGGAACAGGAGAGGATCTTAATATCATCCATCAGCTTATCAATCTGCCCGTCAAGGCTGCAGTCAAAAACTCCCATATCAGTATCTATCATGCATTGTCCTTTTGTCATCAGTGAGTCTTCCACAATCTCAATATTTACATCACTTACCGCTGTAACAATCTTATCCTTATTTTCTTTCAGAAATACTGCATCATCATGACATACACGGATCAGATAGTTTTTACTGATATCAATATCTTCAAACGCACTGTTAACAACGGCCAAAATCAAATCTTTCTTATCTTCCATCAGCAGATGTGTCATATGCGAAAATACATCAAGAATAGTTTCTACCAGAACCGGTTCCATTTCTTCTTTCTGTTTCTGCACTTCCTGCTCCATCTCCTGCTGTTTCTGGTTCAGCTCCTGAAGCCGCCTGTTTAATTCTTCCTGGCATTGCTGCTGTGCTTCCTGATATCCCTTATCAAATCCTTCTTTCGAAGAAGACTGTATAATCCACATACGTTCCTTATCGGCATTCTGTTTTACGGCTTTCGCATTATCTTCCGCAACACTGAGAATACGTTCCGCTTCCGCCCTCGCACTCTCAATAATCTCCTCTGCCGTTTCCTGTGCCGCCGCACTTTCCTCCTCCGGATTGGGAAGTTCTGCTACTTCAGCATTCAGTCCGGGAACAAATCCGTCCGTTTCTGCCTGGTGTTCCGGATGTTCCAGTTCTTCCTTTATTTTTTCGATTTTCTTTGAAATCACTTCATTATTATCAATAACTCTGGGTTCTTTATTCCCGCCAAAATTTATAAAACGATATATATTAGACAACTAACTCATCACCTCCACCACGCGAGATAATGATTTCACCACTGTCCTCAAGCTTTCTGATTACACCAACTATCTTCTGCTGTGCTTCTTCTACATCCTTCATTCGTACAGGGCCCATGTATTCCATATCCTCGCGGATCATCTCTGCCAGTCTCTTGGACAGGTTATTAAAGATAACTCCCTGTACTTCTTCATTTGTACCCTTCAGGGCAACACTCAGATCATTATTATCAACATCTCTGAGTACCCTCTGGATGGTCTTGTCATCAAGCGACAAGATATCTTCGAATACAAACATCTTTCTTCTGATCTCGTCCGCAAGTTCCGGCTCTTCGATCTCCAGACTTTCCATGATATGTTTTTCTGTTCCTCTGTCCACTGTATTCAGGATATCTACGATGGCATCCACACCACCAACGATTGTGTAATCCTGAGTAACCAGGGATGATAACTTTCTTTCCAATATATTCTCCACTTCCTTAATAACATCCGGTGAAGTACGATCCATTTTTGCAATACGTTTTGCAACATCTGCCTGTTTTTCCGGAGGCAGTGCCGAAACAACCATGGATGCCTGTGCGGATGGCAAATAGGATAAAATAAGTGCAATTGTCTGTGGATGCTCGTCCTGGATAAAGTTCAGCAATTGTGCCGGATCCGTCTTCCGTACAAACTCGAACGGACGAACCTGCAGGGAAGAAGTAAGTCTCTTGATAACCTGCTCTGCCTGTTCTGTTCCCAAAGCTTTCTCCAACAGTTCCTTTGCATAACCAATACCACCTTCTGCAATATACTGCTGTGCCAGACACACCTGATAAAACTCATTCAGAACATCCTCTTTCATCTGTGGCGATACACTTCTGGTATTCGCAATTTCCAGAGTAAGCTGTTCTATCTCTTCTTCTTTCAGATGCTTAAATACTTTCGCTGACTTTTCCGGACCTAATGCGATTAACAGAATCGCAGCTTTGCTTGTTCCGGAAATTTCACTCGTGTTTTCCTGTGTTGCTGTTCTCGGCATGATTATGACCTCCTATTATTATTCCCAATCGTTATTCAGCCAGTTACGAAGCAGTAATGCGACAGATTCCGGATTCTCATCCACGAATTTCTCAATCGCTTTTCTGACTTCTGATTTCTCGTCATATTCAATATCTTCCACGCTTTCCTTCTCCTTTGTGGCACTAAGGATTTCATCCACAGATAATTCCGGTTCGGTTTCTGTAACTTCTACCGGTCTTAAGCTTCTCCATACTACAAATCCTAACAGCCCCACAATAATGACTGCAAGTATAATCGGAAGTACCGTATTCGTAAAGCTGAATGTGCTTACTTTATCATTAAATACCGGCACATTATATCCGATAACAGAAATATTGGCTGCCGGAATACCGGTACCTGCTGCAATCGCCTGGATAACACCCGTAAAATCCACATTCATGGCCGTTACCGTGCTATTCTGTGCCTTATACTGTTCCCATGTCGTATTTTTCAACTGTCCGTTTTCTTCCAGTGTTGCCTGGTCATATACCTGATATTTATTCACCGCAATGGAAAGCGATGAATTTGCTTTATTTAATGTTCCCTGCTCGCCTTCCGTATGGGTAATGGAAGAACTTGGCGCATATTCATTTTTTGTGATCGTAATACTTGTACTGCTTCCGTCCCCGGTATCTACCTGATAAGTGGTATCGTCATCATTGGAATCCGTACCCGGCACACCGCCGCTGTAACTTCCGCCTTCCTGTTCATACACATAATCATTCTGTTTTACATTGGCATCATTAGAATAAACAGTATCCACCTTATCCACTTTATCAAATGAAATATCAAGACTCGGTGCTACGGACACTGTACTGTACAGATTAGTTGTGTTTAATAATTTTGTAACATTCGAAATTACTTCATCATTATACAGCTGACGAATCTTTTCTTTTTCCGAAGCATTTACATTAGAACCTGACAGTGCCGCACTGTCATTTCCCTGAAACAGAGTATTTCCATTTGAATCAATAATCGTTACCCTCGCTGTAGAATCACTTCCCACTGCGGTTGCACAGTAACGTGCCATGGCTTCTGCCGCACCGTCCGGAACGGACTTCTTCAGGGTAAGCTGTACACTGACAAATGTTTCCTGATCCTCATCCGTTGCCAGCACACTGTAATTGGTTGCCGGAATGGAAAATGTTACATTCGCACTCTTTACATAATCAAAAGAAGTAAGTACACCTACCATCTTATCTTCCAGATACTTCTGGTATAATCTGGTCTTATCCTCTGATGTGGTGCTGAATCCGCCATCATTTTTATAGTCATCGATTCCATATCCCTTCGCCGTATATCCGTTCTGTGCGATCAGATAGGTAGCCTTAACCAGGTTTTCTTTCGGAACTTTTATGGTAAGTCCGTTATTCTCCGTTGTATACTGAATATCATTAGAAGTAAGGGTATCTGCAATATCCGCAGCATTCGTCGTATCTGTACACTCTATCAGAGTTTCATATGTAGGTCGTGATAACACCACTGCAAGAATGATAACAGCTACTACCACCACTGCAAAGATACTTACTATCAGTCTTTTTTGTTTTTTATCATATTTATTCCAGAAATCTTTTGCTTTTGTCTGTATATCCTTTAGTTTCTCATTCATATTCTTTCTTCACTCTTTATTTTATTTTAAAGTTCACAACTAAATCTGTATCTGCATAATCTCTTTGTAAGCATCGAGAAATGCATTCTTTATTGCCACTGTATACTGTAGGGACAGATATGCCTTCTGCTGTGCAATGGTAAGTTCATGTGTGCTGTCCGTATTACCCAGTGTAAAATCCACAGCCGCCTGTTCTGCCTGCTGTGATAAACTGTCTGTTTCCTTTATTGTATTCATTGCCGAATCCAGAATCGTCGAAAATGAACTCTTATTGCTGTCCGTCCCGCTTCCCGTAACTGAATTCACTGCATCCGTATAGAAATTAAGACCAATTCCGCTTAATCCTGATGTTACGTCCGTCATTTTATCTCCCATCCGCTATACATGATAGCCTGTTATTATTTACCTATTTCAAGTCCCTTTGATGCCATCGCTTTCGCTGCATTGAATGCCGTCACATCCGCTTCATATGCCCTTGATGCATCAATCAGGTTCGTCATCTCCGTCACTACATTTACATTCGGATATGTAACATATCCATTCTCATCCGCATCCGGATGGGAAGGATCATACACCATATTCATCTCCGTCTCATTATCTTCCAAAATCTTCGTAACCTTAACACCAGTTCCGCTTATTCCGCCTCCGCGTGTTCCCATATTGGACAATAATATATTATTGAATGCATTTGATTTTTTTTCCGAAAACACTACGGTTTTTCTCTTATATGCACCGCCTTCCGACGTCCGTGTGGTATTTACATTGGCAATATTCTGTGAAATGGTATCTGACCTCAACCTCTGGGCACTCATGCCGGATGCACAGATATCAAAAGCTGTAAACAATCCCATATTTTTTCTCCTTTATCCGCTATTTCGCCATAGCTGCTTTCAGCATATTAAATTCATAATTCACAGAATCAAGTAATGCATTATACTTAATCTGTGTTGATGCAAGTTCCACATTTTCCGTATCAATATCCACATTATTTCCATCAAGCCGATAGGATAACTCTGAATAATCGGTATAAGTAGATGCTGTGATATTATCAAGCTCCACACCCGCTACCTTCTGCCTGATAGACTGCGTTCCTCCGCTTGTGAGTTCTTCCAGAAGATAATCTTCAAAATTAACATCTTTCCTCTTGTATCCAGGGGTATCCTTATTCGCAATATTATTGGCAATTACATTGTATCTGGTCCATGATGCATCTGCCGCCTTTTCCAGTACATTCACATAATCGTATGCATGGGAATTAATCATTTCAATACTCCTTCCGTAGTTTGTCTTACTTATTTATATGTATTCTATTTATAGTCTGTCTAATATTATATCCATTTTATAGAAAAATAGCAAGACATATTTCAGCGAATTACAAAAAAAAACTTTTTCATCCCACAGATCTGAAAAGTCCCCTGAATTTTTCAGGGGACTTGACTTAGCACTGTATCTTTTTTATCTCATCATATACAACATCATTTAAGACTTTGATATAAGTTCCTTTCATGCCGGAAGAACGGGATTCAATAATTCCTGCACTTTCAAATTTTCTAAGTGCATTTACTATCACGGATCTGGTAATTCCCACCCGGTCCGCAATCTTGCTTGCAACCAAAAGTCCTTCACTTCCGTCAAGTTCCTCAAAGATATGAACCATAGCTTCCAGCTCAGAGAATGATAATGTACCGATAGCTGATTTTACAATCTGGACTTTTCTCTCTTCTTCTGCTGTTTCTTCATTAACTGAACGCATCATCTCAAGACCGACTACTGTCGTTCCATATTCGCTCAGTATAATGTCATCAATCTCATACTGTTGGTCACATTTGTAAATAAATAATGTGCCAAGACGTTCTCCTGCGATATCAATCGGTGCAATGATTGCCTGAAATTTCCGGTTACTGTCCTTGTCAAATCCCAGGGTTGAAAGATTTACATTCTCCTTTGTGGACAGAACACTCAGCAGTCTTTCATTCAGCATACGGTCAACCATAGCACCCATGTCTCCGTGAATCAGTTCTGTAAGTTCCTCTACTCCTGCTTTTTTACCGACACCCAGTATCTTGCCTTTCTTACTGATAACCAGAATATTGGAATCCAGTATGTCGCTCAATACATTGCAAATATCATTGAATACGACTTTCTGTGTATTGTTATTATGCAGCAGCTTATTGATTTTTCTTGTTTTGTCTAATAATTGTACGCTCATGCGGCCCTCCTGATGATTTTATTACTTGTCTTATTTTTTACTACTACACCCTAATGATCTCCCACGCCTCATTTATTATGAATATAACATATTTTTTTCTTTTTTTCAAGCAATTAATCCTATTTTTTCTTCAATTTTCAGACAACTTATTTTTCGGCATCTCTGTCCTGCACGTAACCGCAGTTTTCATCTGCACACAGAAGTTTATTTCCTTTTTCAACCATATAACCTCCGCATTTCGGACATTTTACAGAAGACGGTTTCTGCCAGGACATAAAATCACATTCCGGTCCAGCCTCACATCCATAATATCTGCGTCCTTTTTTTGTTTTTCGGATAACTACTTCTTTTCCACATTTCGGGCAGGCTACACCGATCTTTTCAAAATACGGCTTTGTATTGTGACATTCCGGAAATCCAGGGCAGGCAAGGAATTTTCCATGCGGACCATATTTGATTACCATCATTCTGCCACATTCCTCACACTGTACATCGGATTCCTCATCTTTAATCTCGACTTTCTCCAGTTCGCGTTCTGCATTCTTCACCGCTTCATCAAGATCCGGATAAAAATTACGGATAATGGTTTTCCAGTCAACCGTTCCCTCTTCCACTTTATCCAGCAGGGATTCCATATTTGCCGTAAAATTAGAATCCACAATAACCGGAAATGCTGTTTTCATAATATTATTGACTGCTTCTCCGAGTTCCGTCACATAAAGATTCTTTTCTTCTTTGGCAACATACCTTCTCTGGATAATCGTTGTGATGGTCGGTGCATAGGTACTCGGCCGTCCGATTCCCTGTTCTTCAAGTGCCTTTACCAGTGCAGCTTCCGTAAAATGTGCCGGCGGCTGGGTAAAATGCTGCTTCTCTTCAAAATTTTCAAAAGTAAATTCCGTATCTTCCTTTATCTTGTTTACGATTGCATTTCCCTCTGATTTTTCATCCTCCGTGCTGCTGTATACCGACATGAAACCATCAAATGCAAGTTTTGATGCAGAAGAAGTAAACAGATATTTTCCCGCAGATATCTTTAAAGATATCGTTGCATACTGTGCACTGCTCATTCTGCTGGCAGTAAATCTTCTCCAGATCAGCTGGTACAGACGGAACTGATCCCTGCTGAGCTGATCCTTTATAATAGCTGGATGCAATGTGATATCCGTTGGACGTATGGCTTCATGTGCATCCTGTATCTTTCCCTTCTTCTTTGTTGTTTTATCTTTTTTTGCAAGATATTCTTTTCCGAAATTTTCTTCAATATACTCTTTTGCAGACTGTTCTGCCTCATCAGATACTCTGGTGGAATCAGTACGCAGGTAGGTAATCATACCGACCGTTCCATGCCCTTTGATATCCACACCTTCATAGAGCTGCTGTGCGATACGCATCGTTTTCTGTGTGGAAAAGTTTAATACCTTTGATGCTTCCTGCTGCAGGGTACTGGTCGTAAATGGCAGCGGGGCTTTCTTTTCCCTGCTGCTGTTTTTTATATCTTTTACCCGGTAATCCGCATCTTTTAATTCTGTCATTACCTGATCGAGTTCTTTTTTTCCGGAAATGTTCCTTTTGCCCTCTTCCGTACCATAGAATTTGGCTTCGAGCAGTTTTTTTTCACCTTTTACTTTGAGCATGACATCCAGTGTCCAGTATTCTTCCGGAATAAAGGCATTGATCTGTTCCTCCCTGTCACAGATCATGCGCAGTGCAACGGACTGTACCCTTCCGGCACTCAGTCCTCTCTTTACTTTCTGCCACAGTACCGGACTTATGGAATAACCCACCATACGATCCAGCACCCTTCTTGCCTGCTGGGCATCTACAAGATTCATATCTATCTCCCGCGGATTTTTTAACGAATCTTTTACTGCATTTTTCGTAATCTCATTAAATGTAATTCTCTTCATTTTGCTCTCATCCAGCTTCAGTGCCGTGGATAAGTGCCATGATATCGCTTCCCCCTCGCGATCCGGGTCAGTTGCAAGATAGACTTTATCCGCCTTCTTTACCAGTTTGCGTAATTCAGCAAGTTTCTCACCCTTTCCACGAATCGTAATATACTTCGGCTCATAATCATGTTCCATGTCGATTCCCATCGTACTCTTCGGCAGATCTCTCACATGTCCGTTCGATGCTGCCACTTCATAATTTTTGCCCAGAAATTTCTTTATTGTCTTTACTTTCGCCGGTGATTCCACGATCACTAAATACTTGGCCATAATAACCTCCACTTTAATACTTATACCCGGATTCAGGGGGTATCTATTCTTTTCTGATATAATAATTTTTAACCGGTTCTTCCGCTAATCCATGCATCAGAAGCCAGAGCAATCCTTCATAAACAGCCCCCCGATTCATACCTGTTTTCTGCATAATTTCATCCGGGGTCTGTGGTTGCAAATCGAGAACACTATACAACACTTCATTTTGTTTTTCAAGAAAAATTTTTGTTTTTTCATTTTTTTTCATATTTATACCCATGCTAAACAGAATATCCAACGTGCTGGTTGCCGGAAATGCCCCCTCCTGAATCAGTCGGTTACACCCACCGCTTAATACATCATTTATCCTGCCCGGTACGGCACAGACATCCACCCCCTGTTCAAGTGCATGCTTCACCGTAATCAGCGAACCGCTTTTCTGTCTTGCTTCCGTAATCACAACGCAGTCTGCCATCCCGCTAATCAGCCGGTTCCGCTCTGGGAACTGCCAAGCATTCGGTCTTGTTCCCGGCGGATACTCCGACAGCACTGCACCCTGCTCTATAATTCTGTCATACAGATATTTATTTTCCGGCGGATAACAGATATCCACCCCGCATCCTAAAATGGCATATGTCCTTCCTCCGGCATCCACCGTGCCCTGATGTGCCGCCGAATCCACGCCCCTTGCCATCCCGCTGACAGTCGCAATTCCATATTCTGCCAGCTCTCCGGCAAATTTTCCCGCCGCATATCTTCCATATGCACTGCATACCCTTGCCCCGATAACCGCTACCCTTTTTTCTGTTCCATCACTATGTATACAGCCTTTTATAAAAAGTGCATAGGGCCGGTCCGGAATATCTAACAGCTTTTTAGGGAACTCCTCTGACCTGTCCGTAAGGAAACGAATCCCTTTCTGCTCCAGTTTACACCATTCAGCTGCCGGATCAAAGTTTTCCCTGCTCTCACACAACTCCCCGGCATCCTCTTCCTTCAAAATCCCGCTCTGCACAAGCTGTTCATACGATGCCTCCCAGACCCGTCCCGGACTTCCAAACTTCCTCATCAGCAGGGCAATCTTCCTGTGCCACATATTCTTTCCCATAACAAGCCACAGCATCGCATCCTCATATGTCATAATCTTTCCTCACTTTCCTTTTAATCCGTCATTCTGTATCCGAGTGCTTCAGCTATATGACATTCCCGGATGTCCTCACAGCCCTCCAGATCCGCTATGGTCCGTGCCACCCGTATGGTTTTGTAATATGCCCTTGCACTCATTCCCAGCTGTTTAAATGCCTGACCCAGAAGACTTTTCTCTTTTTCTCCCAGAAAACAGTATTTCTGTATCTGATCCTGCGACAGCCCGGAATTAAACCGTACCTGCTGCCCTCTATATCTTTCCTTCTGGATGGCTGCCGCCGCTTCAACTCTTTTTCTGACCATTTCCGAAGATTCTGACTTCTTTCCTTTTTGCAAATCTTCAATACTGACTTCCGGAACTGCCACACAGATATCCATCCGGTCCGTCAGCGGTCCGCGGAATTTTCCCTGATACTTCTTTACGTCATATCCGCTACAGGAACAGCGGTTTCTGTCCGGATAATAGCCGCATTTGCAGGGATTCGTTGCCGCCACAAGCATCACATCCGCAGGAAAAACACAGATGCCATACACCCTTGAGATTACCACACGATGTTCCTCTAACGGCTGTCTCAGTGCATCGATCGTATCACGCTTAAATTCGGCAAACTCATCCAGAAATAATACACCACCATGTGCGAGGGTAAGTTCGCCCGGCCTGACCTTCTTTCCGCCCCCAATCAATGCCTTCTGCGTAATGGTATGGTGGGGTGCACGAAACGGCCTTACCCGCATCAGTGCGTTTCCATCCAGAATTCCGGCAATACTGTGAATCTTCGTAATCTCCATACATTCTTCCAGTCCGGGTTTCGGCAGAATCCCCGGTATAGCAGATGCGATCATGGACTTTCCCGCTCCCGGAGGACCGATTAAAAGCATATTGTGCATTCCTGCGGCAGCAATCTCCACCGCACGCTTTAAATTCTCCTGTCCGGCGATATCCGCAAAATCGGTTTTGTACGTTTTCTCTTCTGTTGTTCTGCCGGTTTCTTCCCCACGATCACACACCTTTCCTTCTCCCCTTAACGCAAGCATCATTCCGGCGATATCCGCAACCCCTGTAATCGTTACGTCTTCTACAATCTCTGCTTCCCGCACATCTTCCATGGGCAGGATAAAATGAGAGAGTCCCTTCTTCTTTCCTTCCAATACCATCGACAGTACCCCACAGATATGATTGACTCTGCCGTCCAGGCTTAACTCGCCCGCAATCAGGGTCTTTTCCATATCTAACATCGGAACAACCTGATTCGCTGCAATTAATATTCCGGCTGCAATGGACAAATCAAATGCCCCACCTTCTTTTCTTAACCCCGCAGGAAACAGATTTACGGTAATTCTTCTTGGTGGGAGAAGCACTCCACTGTTGCGGATCGCCGTTTTCACCCTCTCTCTCGATTCCTTTACCTCCGAACTTAACAGTCCTACCATATCAAATGCCGGCAGTCCATTGCTGATATCCGTTTCCACATATACAAGTTCCGCGCAGACACCCAGTATGGCTGCACATATTACTCTGCTGAACATCTTTTTCCTTCCTTTCTTTTGCATATCAGTATTAGTTAATTGCGAAACTCATAATTTATCTTTATTGTATATGCAAATCAAACGATTACTAAGAAGGTACTATGAGGCGGTCGGCACTTAGATGCTGTATTTTAGCATC